>Ga0310786_10004101_pt1 | contig 20463 bp, 11 predicted proteins | sample AusTroGonzalo_MG_FD_203881 | JGI IMG/M metagenome (GOLD analysis project Ga0310786, IMG submission 203881) | Bovine rumen microbial communities from tropical cattle in Woodstock, Queensland, Australia - Gonzalo_03 (v2) (version 2) | ecosystem: Host-associated > Mammals > Digestive system >... | reverse complement strand
CGTAGACGCGCCACCAAGTGGCACAACTTTGCCAGACCCTAAAGACGTTGTATTCTACAATGTTGTTCTCGCAAGGCGAGATAACGGGGCATACCTAGTAACAGGCAACATTAAACACTTCCCCGTCTGCGAATTCGTTGTCACACCGCGAGAATTTCTTGAGATTATCGATACACCTCTGCAAAAAATGTTCGTGAACGACGGCATGCGAAAATACAGACCTTAAACACAGCAAAGCCCCGCGGCAGCTCATTTTTCCAACTGCTCATCAGCGTAGCACCTTGCGAAAATTAAGATTTTTCGTTCGCCAATGGCGAACGATTTTTTTCTTTTTCCTCTTTACATTCCCATTTTCAACAACGATATAATAATGAACACTTTTTAAGGAGGCCCGTATGGCTCGTACAAAGACTTACACCACTAAAAACGGCACAATAATTCTCCGTTACACAAAAGAAAAGACCGTCATCTGCAAAAACGGCAAATGCTACGGCACGAAGGGTTGCAAGTAGAAAACTCTTTAATTGATCTCCTGGTTGAATGAAAAGCCCGGTGACCTAACGGTCATCGGGTTTTCTAATTTTTTTGATTTATCCAACTATGGCAACCAAGAAATAATTTCGTTCATGACGCTGTTATATTCTTGATTATACATAGCCGCAATGTCAAAACGCTTTCCATCGAGTGAAAGTTCGTATTTATTAAGAACGCGAGCCTTGTAACCACGTCCCTGAATCCCCTGCATATCAGGCCAGAATAAATTGGTATCGGCTCGCGGATACATTTCAGACTTGCAAAGCAACCAATCAAGCAATCTAGCTCCAAACTCGCTAATGGAACTGCCAATCAAATTGTTTATGCGTTGAATGTAACCGCTGATAATTGTTTGAACATTTTTATCATCCGATGCGAAAAGCTTTATCAAATTATTTCTTAAAGTATTCGCTTTTTCGGTAAATTCGTTTTTCCCAGCTTGCATGAATTCCGTGTAAACATCAATGCGGTAAGTTTCGTATCCGCCAAAACGACGGTTCATGGCTTTGATTGTAGCCCAATGAATGCCTGCTAAAGAATCGGCCATTTTTTGAACAACTCTAGTGTCATTGAAACGAACCTGCCAATTATCCTTTTCTGCAAATATTTCAGATTTGATTTTTTGCAGGGCAGCATCAATACGTCTTTTGTCATTAAGTTCCTGCGCCTCAATCAATCGCTCGACTTCAGTTTTTACAACTAAAGCGTCTTGCAGCAAAGTATCCTTAAGATTGGCTAAAATGTCACCAAACCAATTATTGATGTCATTTCTTAAATTTTTCGCCAGATCATCAATATAATTCAGGACCTGTTCTTTCATTCGCTTTCCATCTTTATACGTGTTGATTTCATCAACAAGATAAGCATCTTTGGAGTTGATGAAACGCGTATTTTCAATTCTATATGGAATAGCGTAATTAACAACACAGGTGTTTAGACTATCTTGCTTGAGCCTCAGCCCCTTTTCAGGATCACGATCAGCATCGGGAACATTTTCAAGTTCGCCCTCTTTCAGCCTAATATACAATGCCACCTTTTCTTTCAGATATTCAGAGCCTGCGGCAAATGAATTCTTAATAACGTTACGCAAGTTAACCGAAGGCGGATTGTTAATTTCATCGACAAGAATACAGATAGAATCTTCTTCTACCATAAACTTTTGCAAGTCCAATCGAGCAGAAGCTTCTGTATCAAGCCCCAAAGTGTCAACTATTTCTGAAACAAAGCCCGGAAGATGCATGTCTAAATCGTTGACATTGACATCTAGATGAATGCACTTAGGAATAGAACATTTTTTGTTTTTACCATAGTTAATGTCGTTAAACGTCTGGTACAACCAATCTCTAAAATTCCCACCCTCAAAAGAAATTTCTGTAGCATTTCTATTGTCGAGATTGATTCGTCGCAAAATTTCTTTCTGGAAATCTTCTAGTGAATCAAATTTTGTTACTTGGGAAGTAACAAGGTCCCAGCGCTCCTTTTCACTTTTCAACGGAATCGTTTCAAGACCCGCCATATTGCGAATCATTCGGTCAATTTCCGTATGGCGTAAAGGTTGTGTTTCATCTTCTTCGCCGCTGTCCTCAGCAGTTTCTTTACAAGCGCAGTAATAGCCACTTGCAAAATCCTTGATATAACCAATCTGGGCTTCGGTTGAAAGATAATCTAAACGAATCCGACTAGGACAATCCTGCACTTGGCGGAGTCGAACTTCGGCTACAGTCGTGTTGCCTGAGCCTGTCGAAAGCAAATCATGAGATTTTCTAGGATCAGCGCCATTTTCGATATGAATTAAATCCAGCCAATTACAAATTGCAGTTGTCTTGCCACTACCGGGGCGTCCGATGAAAACAACCTTATATTTATCAACACTATTGAACTTGTTGATTTTTGCAATTTTTTCTTTCCAACCTTCAAGTGAATGTTGACTTGTCGCATCGTCAAAGCGAAGGTTTTGAATTTCGTTGCAAAGAGTGGATATTTCAGTAGGTAAAGACATAGGCGTTCCCTGCGTTAAATTTTCAATGAAAATAATATTTTATCCACGATAAAATTTTGAGAATTTCATAAATTCACCTTTTTTAGTCATCCTATCTAGGACAATACATGATGCTATCCATACTTTGGGGTAAACAGAGAACAGGCCAGTAGAATGGTTCACCTAGCCATCCTTGAGTTTTATTACCCTTATTTAGCTGCATCGCCAAAACAGGCTTTTTTTCTGACTGAGATTTTAAATAGGGGCTTTCCTTTTGACCATCCAGAGGAGCATCAATAAAGCCGATTCCATCAGACCTTACACGACCAGTATTGCAATCCGTTCTCGTATAGGCTAGAATTTTTCCATTAGAATCCTTCAACCTACCAATCAACGTAATCATGTCCGAGCCATCCCACTTACAATCCAGATTATCATATTTCGAGTTATAAGCGAACTGCTCCTGAGCCAATTTCACCATAGCTATAGCGTCTTTAGCATCAATCTCAAAACATTGACGTTCAGCCTTTCCTGCAAAATATTGCCCAATCTGCCCAACAATATCCCTTAATTTTATAATCGAGCTAATAGTTTGCTGTCCTGAAGGTAGTACAAACTTTCCTGCTCTCCAAACAATACTTTTGGAAAGGGCGACATTGCTCATATTGCAAGGTATAATTCCATTGCTTTTATCACAAACAATAAATTCAATGCTAGGATCAGCCTTGGGGTCGTTTATAGTCGCAGAAAAACGTTCCCTCATCATGTCATCCATGTCGTTGACTTTTTTCAGAACATTGTATAAAGTTTTCTGAGAATATAAACGTGTTACAGCCATATCGTTCAAAGAACGATTTCCGTACATTCGGCAATGTTGCAAAACAGTTGCTTGCTGCTTGGTTTGAGGTTCCCTGCCGTAAAAGAAACCCAATAGGTGATTAATCGTAATGCCCCTATCAAGAACAAACGCACCAATAAACAAATTAAGTTTGTGCGTTAGTTCAAGTTGTCCGTTGTCATCAAGCAAGCTATGCACATTCTGATCGGAATTAACCAACTGGACATTATACTCTTCGTTTTGAATTAAATCCAAAACCCTTGCATAAACAGCATCCTTCGTCGGGATACTGAGAATTTTTTCATGCGATTCGTCGGTAATTTCCGATTTGCCCAAAGATATAGACCTATCTAAATTCCCATATATTTCATCAAACAACGTATTAAATTTTCTCAAATCAGCAGAGGGAGTGACAATAGAATCAGCCCAAGAATTCAGCAAAGTTTCAATTAAATCAGCCTCCCACGCATGATCCAATTTGTCCGTACCAACATGCATGACAAAACTAGTATGGTATGAATCATTGCCAATACTTTCTTCTTGTAACTCACGTATGGCCGATGCGACAAAATAATGCATAATCGACCAGCGCAAATCATTTATTTTGGAAGACGTTTCAACCTTTTTTTTGAGCAATCCTCGTTTTATGTAATGCCCACCCTTTGATTTTTTATCGGCAAAAAGGCTGGCAATACAATCAGGATCAACCTCATGATAAAGACAACTATACATTGAACTCTGATTCTGAGATTCTACAAAATACTGCTGGGACCCGACATATTTATCGTGAATCGGAACAAGGGCTGTAAACCTCGGGCGAAACGGCACTACTCTACCATTTGAGACATCTACATAATTATCCGGCTGCAAGTATAGAGAATAAGGCGTTGCCGTTACTTGCAGATACCGGCAATTCGGAAGGCCTTCTATTAGTTTGTCGATTTGCGAAGCAATCACACCTTCCTTGATGTCGCTTTTTTTCTTCAAGAAAGCTCTAGAAACAAAGTCCGCTTCATCATCAATAATGAGAATATTTTTATCCTTTAGCTCTGAGTTTAAGAAAACATCCAAGAGAATTTGCATATTCTCATCTTGCTTCTTAGCGATAAAAACATTTTTTTCGTTATTGATCAAAGATTTGTTCAACCCACCGCGTTTTTTCATGATATCATAAATCGATACGGTCGGAAACAACTTTGGACGTGCATCTCGTTTGCAATCCCTAAAATCGTATTTCATACGCTTTACGGTTTGATCGACAAGAGCATTCGTTCCTTTTGTCAATATAATGCAAGCATCTATCCCGTTGTCAAATGCAAGAGCCATACATCCAACAAAAGCACGTGTTTTGCCAGACTGAATTTTACCTAAAAGCAAACCAGGCTTTTTCGCTTCGGAAGGCGTCAAACCTGATTTATAAAGATTACTGATTGTACCTTCTATACACTCCTGTAATTCTTTGCTATAAGGAACAGTATCACAAAAATGGGGATAAATTTTTTGCAACCCATCTGACGTTTTCACTGGAAGCGGGGAAATCTTTCGAATTTCAACACAATAATCAGCCCCGACCAGCTGTTTTAACCGATCATTAAATTCGGCTTTAAGAATTTCGGCCTTTTCTCTTTGTTCGTCAGATGTAAAGATGGACTTCATTTCTATTTCCTTAGTCACTTAACGCAAACAGACAACTTTGTATATCCAAAGGCAATATTAGCGATTGGTGCGGGATCTTGTTGCAGATGAATATTCATTTTTTCAAAATTGTCAAAAGCAACAGAGACTGATCCATTAGCAGCATTCAATTCTTCAGTTTTTAACCTAGAATGCTTTCCAACGACAATTCCATAGGAGTTGATATTGGCAATAAACACTCCGCCAGACGTTATACGAATCTCATATTCCCCATCGCCGACCTTTTCTCCCCTAATATCATACCCATTACAAGAAAGAACCAACTGATCAGGATAAACAATGTCAAAGGATTCAGTGTTTTGAGCAGGAGCTTTATCTTCCGTAACATCGATTATTTTCTCCGGTTCCGGCTTTGGCTTTGGAGGTTCCGGAGTAATCGTTTTGTTTATTTCAGGAACAATTGCTGTTGGGGTTTCTGCTTTAATTGCCGCTGGAACAGCCGGTGCATCAGGAACATTTTTTTTAAATGGTGTATTAGATTTTTTATCCAAATCGATCGGAAGTGGAGTTTCAACAATCGGTTTGTAAAGTTTATGACAATCATAACAAGGTGAACCAAAACTCGCTCCACCTTCTTTAGCATGTGGACATCTGCATACTAGAACTCGCCGACCATTTTCATCAGTGGTAAATCCGTAAGTTCTTATTCCCTGGGCATATAAGCATCTGCCATTAAATTTTGTAGCCAAATCTAATTGATCTTCAGTGAAATAATTCTTAATGTTTTGACTTGAGCGATTCCTTTTGAAAGCTTCATGATATTTATAAAGAAGTTGGCCATCGTTTATTCGACTTAAAAATTCACCATCTTGCCAAACATCCCCATTTTTGCGAGGGTAAACATTACTTTTTATATAAACATTAGATTTTAAAGGCATACAATCCCCCCCCTACTATCCCTGCGGAAGCTGATAGCGACAAGAAAGATTTGCATATTTCCATTCAGACGTACTATCCGGCCAACCCACGCATTCCCCCTTAACATGAACTATCATATTTTCATCAATAAAGACAGTCAAGCGCAAGCGCTCATCAAAAAGCGCCTGCGTCTCCTCAATAATAAGGTACTTTTGGTCACTTTCGTCAATATCAGCCGAACCGCTAAACACAAAAACCGCATTCGATGACGAATCTACTTTCCCGAATTCAAACACTTTACCTTTTGAATACTCACTTGTCCATTTGCCCTTTTTTATAAGAGGATAACTACTATCGTCATTTAAGCGCAGAGAGATATCCTGGTTGACAATAAACTCTCCCGGTGTCGCAGAAAGTAAAGCAGCACCAATAGCAACGCCCCAATCGGAATCACCTGAAGAAACAAGCAGTTTGTCGCCAAATTCCGCTTTCATTTTTTCTTGGAGTAAATGCAGCTTGCTACTCCCGCCTACCAACAGAATTTTATCAATGCCACTGATTCCCAATTTCGAATCAGCAATAGTTTTCTTCAAAAGATCAATTGCAGCATCAACGATATATTCGATACTTTCGTTGAATTTTTCTTTGGTTATAGTTTGACAAACTGCTCCATAATCATCGTATTGAGGAATTGAAATATCGTCTTGTTGTTCAGCGTTTTTGGGATCATTTAGCTTTATTTTAGCCTCTTCAACATATTGTTTCATAAGGAATTGGGCAAACTGACTCATATCTTCAAAAGATTTATTTTTACCCTTAGCCTCAGAAATCCATTGATGCACACTCAGCGCTACACGTTCATCAATGGCATTTCCTGCACAATCCATACGATTTTTCGCAAGCTCTCTGACCATCCCATTAGTGCATTGCATCACCGTAACATCAAGCGTTCCCCCACCCCAGTCAAAAATGGCGACATTTTCGCAATTTCTCAAAATTGCGGCACTATCATATCCCGTCAAATGAGAATAATTTGCAAAGAAAGCGGCCATGGGTTCATTAATAAAAAACTTTATTTCAAATCCAGCAGATTTCGCAACCGAGCGTAAGAGAGACCTACGCTCCATTGGAAAATCATTCGGAATAGCCATGACAATTTCAAAATTGTCATCGTTTCCTAAAGTTCCTTTAAGATGCTTAAAGAAGCCCTTCAAAATTGAATCTCTTGTTACATCAAAGGCCCCATACTGTTTACTAAATTCCCTACATAACAAGTCTTTTAAAGAGGGGATATAATCATATTGCTCGTCAATCTTATCTTGAGCAGAAACTCCATAATAACAAGAACCAGTGGTTTTATCTATAGAGGCAATAGAAAGTATTGGCTCACCATTTTTCTTTATATTGCGAGAATCATTAGTAAATTCGTATGTAACAACAGTACTACGAGTTGTTCCAAAATCAATTCCAATGTAATTAGGCATCATAACTCCTTAAGGTTGTTTTAAATCTATACCATTTTCAATAATAATTTCAAAAACTTTTTGCAGATAATTCCGCATAACTAAACCTAAATCATTACTCATCTGCTGATTTCGACACATTTGGAAAGGTCCATAATATTTAACAAGTCGTTCGCGAATCGACTTCATTTTTTCTTCAAATCGGTCATCACGGGATTCTTTAAGAATCCTTATGCTCTGATTCTTATCCTCTAATTCTTCATTCTTTCGATTAATTTCATCGGTCAATTCAGCAACATGTTTCTGTAAATTCTCTGATTCAACCTTTAACTTCTCTATATCCAATTTTTTGGCATTCAAAGAATTTTTGCTAGCTTCCTGCTGTTTTTCGTATTTTCTCTTTTCATCATTCCAACTTTTTAGTTCTTGCTTATAGAACAATCGAAAATCTTCTAATTCATTTTCAAGCTTTTTCTTAGACTCTCTTAATTCTTTATTTTTATTTTTTTCGTCATTCAGTTCTTTTTTAATTTGTTCTACATCCACTGTATTTGGTTCAGAAGATGCTTGTTTTACATCATCTTGGCTAGGTGAAACTTCTATTTTAGCTTCTTCTTTGTTTTTCGATTCCGACAGTAAGTTTATTAATGTTTCTATTTTTTTCTTATTCAGTTTGTCTTCTGCGCCAAGTTTTTTTCCTTGATAGCAATCCTTCATTCGTTTAAAAAAGCCTAACACATTTTTGGGAGGTTTCTTTATAGACAATTCTATATCGTCAATTTTTTCTCTAATTCTCTTTAAAAAAAGTATTTCAAGTTCTTTAATATCCAGCGCATCATCTTTCCCCGGCAACAAACCATTTAGCAAATTCAACACCGGACCTATAAAACGCCCTGCATTTTTATATTCATCAATGCAAATAGAAAGTACACCTAGCGTAACCATCAGCTGACCACGCCCTTTATTTTTTATCATTTTGCCAGATAGGAATTTTTCAAAAAAAGCATCACCCTGTCCATTATCACAAGCCTTTTTCCAAAGATCTTTCCAGTAGTTAATGCTATTATACTGGAAACTTTCAATTAACACTTTTTCCGCAAAATCATCATATCCTTTTTCGTTGACATATTTCTTCCAGAGTTGAGAAAATTCTTTTTGATTTTGTGAAAAATCTTCATTTCCAATTTTGCTGCAAAAAACATCTAAACATTGTTTCAAATCAGCAAAATTCAATTCAACATTGTTGTTATCAGCCATTTCAAAAACTCCTATATTGGAAATATATCATTTTTTACAATCACACATCGGAACTAGACCTTTTTACACTATATTATAAGGAAAATATAAAAGGACCCTTTATGCATCAGACACCCGAATTCGAAGCGATTATCAAGAACTGCGACAAACAACGCATTGTCAATTTTTTAAAGACGATTTTCCCTGGCAAGGGTGGCGCGAGCACCAAATTCGGAGGAACAGAACAGGGTGCTGCCGACGGCATAACTATTCTCGGCTCGGTGACACTCCTGACTGGTGACGGGCGTCCAAAGCCGGTTCTTTGTTGCGCAAAGCAGATGGATGGCATGCTTACGGAGCGCAGTTCTCGCCGCAGGCAGTTCGATACGGCTGTCAAAATATTGAAAGGGCAACTTAGTACCCGTTATTCAGGCAATGGAACAACACCAGTCCCCTTTACGCAAGGACTGTTTTTCTTTTTCGACGAGCCGGGAAACTTCAGGCTTTCGCTGGTGACTGCAGAAATTTCTGCAGGCAAAATGGAACTAAATAACTACCGCCGTCAAAGTTTTTTTGTGGAAGCGGGCAAGAACAACAAGACTTTTCGCACGCGCCTTTGCAAGACAATCGCAAATTACGATGAACTCAAGTCCGCATTCGATGTGGAGAAGTTGAGCGACGAATTCTTCCGCGAATACAAGGTGTTCTATGAAGACATCGTGCAGTACATTACCGGTGCCCGCTACATAGAAGTCAAGAAGAACAAGTACGAACGCAAGGACATGAGCGGCGTAAACCACGAAATTTATGATCAGTTTGAGCAAGCATATGGAGAGGGTGCCGAACGTGCGGTTCGCAATTACGTGAAAAAACTCATGGGCCGCCTGGTATTTATCCAGTTTTTGCAGAAAAAGGGCTGGCTTGGCAATCCGATGGGTTCCAATACCTGGAACTCTGGCGACCGCGACTTTATGCAGAGTCTTTTTTTGGAAGTTCCTCCGGAAGACCGCGAAAACTTTATCGACAATATTCTTGAAGAAATTTTCTTCGGCGAATTCAACACCAAGGAGAATGAACGGCATATCAAGAATGCTACCCTGAAAAAATACAGGTTCCCGTTCTTGAACTGCGGCCTTTTTGACCGAGATACAGACGACAAGCTTGATTTCAAGTTACCGGCAGCGGTTTTCTGCAATCTCAAATATTCGGATACCGAACGCAAGGCCCCGAATATCAAGGATTGGAGCAAGAAACGCAACCCCTATTTTGACGACAGGGCATGCGGGCTGTTCGATTTCTTTGACCGTTTCAATTTCACCATCGACGAGAATGACCCCACCGATGCCGAAGTGAGCGTAGACCCTGAAATGCTTGGCAAGATTTTTGAGAACTTGCTCGAAGAAAACAAGGACAAGGGCGCGTTCTATACGCCCAAGGAAATCGTGAACTACATGGTGAACGAATCCTTGATTGCCTACCTCGAAACAGAAACGTCATTGCGAGCCAAAGGCGAAGCAATCCAAATGGAGAACGCCAAGGTCATTGAGCCTGCCGAAATGACCGCATCCAGAATCCGCAATTTCGTTCTGACACAAGACTCCTCCGCATTCTCTGCCACCGAAAAAATGCAACTGGACACAAAGCTTGCCGAAGTAAAGATTTGCGACCCAGCAATTGGTTCTGGCGCGTTCCCGATGGGGCTTTTAAACCTGCTATGCAAATGCCGCCAGAGTTTGCAGCCCGTAGAAAAGCAGCACGACAAAAAGACGATTGCCGCATTGAAGCGAGACATTATCCAGCAAAACATTTACGGTGTGGATATCGAAAAGGGCGCCGTGGATATTGCGCGACTCCGTTTTTGGCTCAGCTTGATTGTCGATGAAGACACTCCCGAAGTGTTGCCCAACTTGGAATTCAAGATTATGCAAGGGAACAGCCTGCTCGAAAGCTACGAAGATATTGACCTGAGCGGCCTTGCAGGTGAAAAGGGGGCTCGCACAAGGGCTCAATCTAAGGATCAATTGTCGCTAGTGTTTGATGAAAAGCAGGCGATGGAGCAGATTCAAAAAGATTTGAACAAGTTCTACAAGACGGATAGCCACACCGAAAAAGAATCGCTCACGCTTTCGATTAACAACAATGTCCGGGAATACATCAAGTATATCGCGCCTCAAAAGAGCAGGGAAATCGATGCGATGCCCGTGCCCAACGACAAGTTCTTCTTGTGGCACACATATTTTAGAGATGTGTTCAACCGGAAGGGAAAAGAAGGCTTTGATATTGTTATTGGGAATCCGCCGTATATTCAACTGCAAACGATGGGAGCGATAAGCGATACCTACAAAAATGAGGCGTTTGAAACTTTTAATAAAACAGGTGATATATATTGCCTTTTTGTTGAACAGGGTATGGATCTGCTATGTAAAGATGGTGTTTTAACATACATCATGCCGAATAAGTGGATGCAAGCAGGTTATGGTAAAGAATTACGATTGTATTTGTCAAAAAAAAGAATCTTGAATTTTGTTGATTTTGGCGATTATCAAATCTTTGCAAATGCAACGACATATGTTTGCATTCCTTTATTGCAAAATGCAAAGCCATTGACAAAGTTTAAAGCATCTTATATGAAAGATGCAGATATGTCCAAGATTCCTGAACGGTCAGATTGTTTTGATACGGCTGATTTTGGAGAGGAATCCTGGGTGCTGTCTTCTAGTGCGGAAAAGAAATTGCGTGACCGTATAGAGAAAACTTTCCCGCGTCTGAAGAAGTTTGTTGGTGGTGAAGCTTATTATGGAATAAAAACTGGACTAACAAAAGCTTTTTTAATTGATGAGGCGACAAAGAATGACCTTATCTTAAAGGATAAAAGAGCTCAAAAAATTATTCATCCCGTTCTCCGTGGGCGTGATATGTTTCCTTATCAAAATCCAGAAATAGGTGCATATCTGATAGGTACTTTCCCTGCACGTAATTTGAATATTGATGATTATCCCAGCGTAAAAAATTGGTTAATGTCTTTTGGTAAAGAAAGGCTGGAACAAACGGGAAAAACATACAAAGTTGGTAATGAAATTATAAAGGCTAGGAAAAAAACGACAAATAAGTGGTTTGAAACTCAAGATCAAATTTCTTATTATGCAGAATTTGCAAAACCGAAGATAATGTATCAGAGATTTCAAGTAAAACCTTGTTTTGTCTACGATGAAAGAGGCTTATTCTGTAATGATTCAATTTGGGTTTTGGCAACAGATAACAAGGCCTTGCTGGGCTTGTTGAACTCCAAGATGGGCTGGTGGTTGATATCCAAATATTGCACGCAAATACAGAATGGTTACCAATTGATTTGGAAATATTTTGGAGAAATCCCAATTGCCTTAGCAGAAAATGAGAAATCCAAAAAGATTGCAGAAAAAGTTGAACTCATCCTTGAGGCAAAAAAGAAAGATCCTGCAGCAAAGACATCTAAACTAGAAGATGAAATTGACGACATTATCTATGACCTTTATGATCTCTTGCCAGAAGAAATCGCAATCGTGAAGGGAGCTTCTTCAGCTCAGAAAGACGAAGAGAAAAAGACTCACAACGACAAGTCGAGCAAGGCTCAGGGTTCTGCAGCATCTGACAATTTCTTCCAGGGTGAAGACCTTTAAATATTTTTCCCGGAAAAACTATGCCACAATTTTTACTGACCACAAATAAAGACGGCAATAACCAAATTTCCTTTAAGGAAAGACTTCAATCTTTGATTTCCAAGTCTAAGGAGTTGCGTGCCCTAGTTGGCTACTTCTATTTCTCCGGAGTAGGCGTTCTTCATGACTCCATCAAGGATAATCCCGATATCAAGCTCAAGGTGCTTGTGGGGATGGAAGCCGAAGAGCACATGGGTAAAATTATCGAAATTGCAAAGACCCATAGCGGCATGGTCTCGCAAGAATACAAGGACGCATTCCTCGATTCACTGCACAATGTATTTGCTAGCAAAGGTGTCGATGACGAAACATTTTTTGAACGCAACAAGTTGTTTGTTGTTTTGCTCCGCGAAGGTCGCCTCGAAATCCGCAAGACCCGCGAACCCAACCACGCCAAAATGTACCTGTTCACTATGAAAAATGACGAGGTGGATTGGCTTACGGGATCGGCTAACCTCACTTGGAGTGCGCTTGAAGGTCAGAATGAGGTCAATGTTGACGTCAATAGTTTTGATTATGATCACGCAAGTGATCTTTTCAATAGGTGGTGGAACGAAGCTGCACCTCTGACAGACGATGCCGAGGTAAAGGAACGCATCATCAAGATTCTCGAAAATGAATCGGTCCTTGCTCCGGTTACACCATTTGAAGCTTACGCCAAGGTGGTCAAGACCATAGCCGAAAAAGAAAGCTTTACCGACAAGAACCTTGAGGAACGCATTGACAGGATTGTTAAAAAGGCGGGCTTCAGCAATTTCAAATACCAATCCGATGCGGTGCTTTCCGCCTTAGACCGCATTGAAAAATATAACGGCGTTATTGTTGCCGACGTGGTCGGCCTTGGAAAGTCGATTATTGCAAGCCTTCTTGGAAACTTGCTTACCGGCAACGGGCTTGTGATTGCGCCACCGAGCCTTGTTGGCGATGTGAACGGCACAAGCGGCTGGAACATGTACCTCCAGAAATTCGGTCTAAAAGACCGCGGCTGGACAGCCCGTTCACTCGGCATTCTCGAATCCGATGATTTCGAAGACTTTTGGGAAATGGTCGAGGAGCGCAACTTTGATACTATTATCGTTGACGAAGCTCACCGTTTTAGAAATCAGGATACGGATAGCTTCTCAAAACTGTGGCGAGTTTGCAATGGCCGTAAGGTTATTCTCTTGACAGCAACCCCATTTAACAATAGCCCGGCCGACTTTGCATCATTGCTGCAATTGTTCGTAGATATGGGTTCTACCAATTTGTACCCCGGTGGAGACCTGCAAGAAAAATTCCAAAAGTTGACCATCGAATTTAACGCGGCGAGCTATCTTTTGGCGCACCTTCCGATAACAGAGCCTAAGCAAGAAGCGGAATGCAAAAAACGTTGGAAAGATCTTTTTGGTGAAGATTATCCCGATGTTGCCGACTTTTACAATGAAGTTTTGTGCATTAAGTTGTGCCGTAAAATAAGGAAAGAGATGCAGCGAATTTCTGAAGAAGTTCGCCGTATTATAGCTCCTGTAACCATACGCCGCAACCGCCTGGATATCAAGAATGATCCCGATTATGCTAAGGATGTCAAGGAAATGTCCAAGGTGTTGCCTCCTAAGGAACAGTTCTATGAGTTGTCCGCAGAACAGAATGAGTTCTACGATGCGGTAATCAATGAGTATCTGAACGACGAAAAATTTACGGGTGCCGCCTATAGGCCATACGCTTACAACAATATTATCAACTCCGACGAAGAATTGAGCGACAACATACAACAGGAAGGCATGTACAAATTCATGCGCCGTTTGCTTGTACGCCGTTTCGAAAGTTCTTTTGGTGCGTTCAAGCAAACTGTTGAAAACGCTTTAAATTATTATAGGATCGTTAAGCAAATTGCAGTCGTAAAGGGAATCGCATTCCAAAGCCGTAAATATCTGGACAAGTTCTGCGACCTCTGCGAAAGGGATGCCGATGAAAAGGAATTCGAAAAGTTTTTCGAAGATCTTAACTTGATTGAACAGCAACGCACAAGCCGAGACAAAGACGAATTCTACAATATTACAGAGAAGACTTTCGATAAAAAGAAATTCCTTGCCGATTTGGATATTGATATCGGAACCTTCCAAGATATACTGAAAGAAATTGAACGTTTGAACCTTTTGGAACAAGACCCGAAAGCTCTACAGATGATACGCATCATTGAAGATGTTCTTGCTTGCAAACACAAAGATTTGGATAAGGCTCCAAATCGAAAAGTGGTTGTATTCACGGAATACCAAGATACCATTAGCCACTTGAAGAAGTACTTTGAAAAATCCAGTTTGAAAGATGTAGTTATCGTTCCGCAATCTATCGGTGACGAAGTCCTCAAGAACTTTGATGCGTCTTATAAAGAGCAGGACGACAAATACAAAGTTATTGTTGTTTCTGACCGTTTCAGCGAAGGTTTGAATATGAGCCGTGCTGGACTTGTGATTAACTATGATATTCCGTGGAACCCGACAAGAGTAATTCAACGCATCGGTCGTATCAATCGCATTGGCAATAAAATCTTTAACAACCTTTACATTTTCAACTACTTCCCCACAGCACAGGGTAGCGATATCATCCACTCCAAGGAAATTGCCTCCAATAAGATGGCGATGATTTACAAGATTCTAGGTGAAGATGCACGGATTCTTACCGAAGAAGATGACGATCCGAAACCGTCACAGATGTTCGACAAAGTGAATGCAGACCCAGAAAATGGAGAAGTGATTTCTCCGCTAACAAAAATCAAATTGGAATGGTTGAAAATCCAGCAGGAATATCCAGAAATTGCGGAACGCGTAAACGTTTTGCCAAACCGAATCAAGAGTGCATCTGCCGCAAAAGAAGATGCGCACGTTGGCACATACTTGCTTAAGAAAAAAGAAGATTTGCTTTGGTGCGTATTCCAGGACGAACAAGGCAAACGCACTCTTGTTCATGCTATAGATTTTGCAGACAGAATGAAATGTTCTATAAACGAAAAAGGTTTGTCAATCAATAAGGAATTTTGGGAAAAATACAAGATTCTTTCGGAATTGGATCCGAAAAGCATTGAGCATGATGGCAGAAGTTACGCTCCCAAGAACGACCTTTATGCAAAAGCAAATCGAGTTGTTGTAGAGGCTTTAGGTATGGCGATTCCTGGTAGCGACATATACGACTTCTTGATGTTGCTTCAAGATGATTTGCAAAATTGGCGGACTATCCCAAAGTATGACTTGAAAATTCTGTCTAAATGTTCTGCAGATCCGGATACTGTTTTTAATCGGATGGTGTATTTGCGTGATTTATTGAGGACGACAAAAGAATCCCGCCGCAATCAGCGTGAAAATTCACGAAAAGACGATGAAATCGTAATAGGAGTACAGAAAGTCTAAAACAAGAAACCCCTCATTTAACCAATGAGGGGTTTCTTGTAACTCTTCAATAGTCCTATATTTCTCCGGCAAATTTTTTTGCAAGGGTAACATTTTCAGGGTGTCGATCGGCATTGCCAACCCAAACAGCCTTTGATCTAGACCAGCCAAATTTATGCTCTTTCAAAAGGTTCCTGACGTTCTGGGGAGGAATTTGTTCAAACTTTATTTCAACTTTTCCGTCTACCAATTTGTATGTACAGCCTTCTATTTTTGAACTGGAACGAGAAGGAGCGACAAATGTTGGTTGAGCAACCAACGGCGTAACACGAGCAGAACCAATAGAACTTATTTTCTCATCGATTTTTGCAAGTGTTTCCTTATACTTTTCGTCAATTTGTTCCTCGCGAGCATCAATCTTTTTATATACCTCTTCTGCGCTCTTACCGATTTCATTCAGCAACGCTTGCGATTTCGAATGAACATTCTTGATTTCTGGGGAAATCTGTTCCTGAATTTCATCCATTTGAGCCTTTACCTTCTGGACCAGTTTCACTGATTCAGAAAAAGACTTAATCAAATTTTCTATTTCAATATTAGGCATATAACATTCCTTTTTTATAAAACTTTAACTAAAGAGCCCATATACGAATTCATTTGCTTTACAAATTCATTCAAGGCAGTCATGAATTCCTGAGAACCAGAATCTCCATAGATACTACTCAATGATTCATTCAAATCCAACCCAGACTTATAAAAGATTTCTGGATGTAAATAGACATCCACAAGCTTTCTTATTTCAGCAGATTCTTCCAATTCTTCAAAATACTTATTCAGCCAACCAAGTCTATTTATTTTGGTATCATCCGAAGTCAAAATCATCAAATACTTCACGCATTTCTCATAATTTCTTTCTTTTTCTGCCAACTTTGCTTCGCAACGCCAAATATCCTCCATATCTGCATTTGCTTTTTGATAAGCCTCTAATGCACGCTCATAATTCCCAGCATCTTCATTATCCTCGGCATCAGCATACCAATCGATATCTTCATTGCTCAACTGATCCAAGAATAGCTTACGAACGTCAAATGATTCCTCTATTTGCAGCAAGTCACTTTTCGATTTCAAATCGGAATAAAAAGAATTTCCTTCGATTTGTTCCATGACACACAAATAATCTTGCGCTCGTGTAATCGAAACATAAAACAAATTAAAATAATAACGATAGCGTGTTTTCTTTTCGGTTTTTTCATCCATGATTTCACGCCACATCATATCATAAGCACTCAAGACATTGCAGCAAACGACATACTTATACTCCATGCCCTTAATTTCGGCAATCGTGTATATCAACGAGTTCTTTTTCGACTTGTATTCTTCTTCACCATAAATATTTATTATTTGTTTTCTAACTTTATCACTCGGCACGAGTAATGCTACATTAGGATATTTAAGCAATTCACCTAAAACCCTTTTAACATTATTTTCATTCCAAGTCAAGCACAATGGTTTTTCGCCCTCACGAGAACCATATTCCATAACATCGTGCTTTTGCGCACCTATTTTTTTCTTGCGAGTTTCCGCAATTTTATTCGCGATAGATACGACTTGCTTTTGGCACCTAAAGTTCTGTTCCAAATACTCCGTATTTAAGTCAATCTTCTTTTCTTCATCATGGAAAAGACGGCATAACTTTCGTTCATCAAATACGGTTGGATTAACAATCTGTTTGCTATCGCCAGCAAGCACAATTCGACGTTTATCCTTTACCAACAGATTAATTAAATATATTTGTACTTCCGTATAATCCTGGATTTCATCAACAACTACAAAATCATAACTTTCTATCTCAGATTCTTTCATCTGTTCAATGACATCCAAAGCTAGATCGTTATCATCGTAATAATCGTTATCAATCAACCATTTCTTGTATAATTCATAACATTCATATATTTTGGCTCTAGATTCCTTTTCGACCATTGAAACTTCTTCTTTCAATGCCTTGTAGTCATCTAGCGAAAGCTCCTTAATCTTAGAATCAAAACTTTTGAAATATTCAACAAGACGGTTCAAAAGGTCTGTAGCAGCATCCGAAAGATCTTCAAAATCCAACTTTTCGTATTCAGGATTTAAAACAAACAGTTGCTTGTTGAATTCATTTCTTTCGATATATCTTTTCTGATCAAGTTCTTTAAAAGCTCTAAAATCGGCACTATCCAATTTCCTTTGATCGAACAATTTCGTTCTCGTCCAATCGGTCTTGGTAGAACCTTTAATAACCCCTCGAATTTCAGTCCATAAATCAATCGGAGTAAGATTGGACATTTCCAAAACATGCAAAATTTTACTATTCGGAGCAACAAAATCATTCAGGAACTGAGGTGTTTCCACAAATTGCTTGCGGCTTTTCAAATTTTCGCCAAGCATCGAACGGCAAAACTCATTAATGTCCCAAAAAGCCGGCTTAACATTTTCTTGATGATCACAAATTTGATCATAACGTTTTTCTACAGAATTTAGCAGTTCCTTAGATTGCGTAAAGTAGGCGCATTTATTCGCAGAAGAAAAATCGTTTAGAAAATGAACCGCCAATACGGTCTTACCCGTACCAGCGCCACCTAAAATCATAGTTGGCTGAGGATTTTTCTGATACGTTTCAATAATAGCACTTTGTTTTTTCGATAATTTGAAATCAAGATTTCTCAAATCTAATGTCGCAAGATTTTCATCGCTTACAACATAGATCACATGATTCGCCTGATAGGGTACATCAAAAACCAGTTCGCAGAAAGCATTGTAATCTTCCGGTGTTGCAAGATCAGCCTCGGTGAATTCAGAAAGTCTCTTCAAAATTTCACGAGCATCTTCATAGTGTTGTTCTGTAGGAAGTTTCTGGCCAGCTCTACCTTGATCATCATGAACCGCATAAGCCAGCAACACCAAAGCATCCTGGTCCTCTTCCCGAAGATAACTCAAATACTTTCCCCAAGTATAGAGGATTCTATCACCATCATTTAACCTATACTTCCAAACATGTTCACCACCACCTTTTAGGGGTTTTCCATTATTCTTATTAAGATAGTCCTTTAAGCTCTGAACTCCACCATCGTCCTCTAATTTCACCAATGTTTGAAGTTCCGCAAATATCTGCGTCAAGACATCCTTGGATACAGCATGCCTACCATACTCACCAAAAAGATTCGTACGACGAATAACGTTTTCAAGAACAAGAATTTTCATAATATCAAGCTTTTTAAATTTTCATTACCACCAACAAGAAGTCCCTACCCTTCCCTAAAAAATTCCAGTATTCTCGAGCGGTAATCCGGAGCTTCGTCATAGGCGGCATGGCCATAGTTCTCGTAAACGTAGAGTTCCGTCGGCACACCGTTTTGCTTTAGCACTTCTGCAATTTCGCGAGAGGCGATTACGCCCAAAACTTGGTCGAGTTCGGCACCCAAAACGAGCGTCGGGCACTTGAGTTTTTCAAGTCCGGCAAAAGCATCGTATTCGAGGCAGGCCTTTGCCAAAACGCAGAAGCGAGCCATGTCCTGTTCGGTCGCATTCGTGTTCATGCGCATCAGGCTCTTTTTGTACTTGCGGATTGTTTCGGCAGAAAAAACTTTATCTATAAAATTCGAGCAGAGGGCTTCGATATCGCGAGCTTCGGCGAGGCGTTTCCATTCCGTCATCACCGCGCGAGACATATCGTTCAGGCGGGCTGCACTGCAACCGAGCGCCAAGCGTTCAACCTTCTGCGGGTATTGTTCAGCGATGATTTGCGAAATCATGCCACCCTGCGAAATACCAATGAAGCACGCACGTTCAATGTCCAAAGCATCCATCGCTTCGGCAGTGTCAGCTGCCATCTGTTCCATCGGATACGATTCACCGAAATTCTTTTTGCGGTCGAACATGTAGACCGTAAAATCGTCTGCGAATATTTTGTACGAATCCACCACCATTGAGGCAAGGCCCATCATACTCTTGAGACTCATCCCCGGCAGCAGCACGAGCGTACGCGCGCCTGTGCCAAACTTAATGTAGTCCATTTCAAAATTGTCAGTTTTTACGGTCTGTACGGTATAATCAATCATATTTTAAAGATACTATAATTTTAAGGTCTTCAGATACGCTTTTTGCTCATCGGTGATGCGATAGCTTTCAATCGCCTTCTGGATGGTCTTGTTATGCGTCCATGTATCGAGCACGCGTTTTTCAATGAACGGGAGCGTTGCCTCGTACTGCTTTGCAAGTGCCGTCGCAAAGAACCACCCCACCATCATGTTGAGGTAATATTCCTCGCTGCGGATTTTCGCAACCCACTTCAAAAATTTCGGATCAAAGTCATCGTCCAAAAAGAACGACATCAAAGTTTCAATGCCAAAGCGTACCGTGTAAACATCGTTCACGGGAGCTTTCATCCAGCGTTCGACATCTTTCAAAAGTCGCTTACGGTTCGCCGCCTTCGCAAAAACCTTTGGACGCATTTGGTCGCAAGTTGCCCAGTTATCCACATACGGCAAAAAAACATCGATATGCGACACGCAATCATCATAGTCCTTAATTAAAGACAAAATAAACGCATGGATTTGATTTTCGTCGTAATACTTATGCGGGAGCGTAGTCAAAAATTTTTCCACGTCAGGGTGATTTGCAAATTCCTTTGCTATGGCCCGCAAGTCGGGAGTGCGCACGCCGATAATCGACTTTGCATCCGTCGTCGGAATAAGCTTGCTATGGAAAGCCTTGAACTTTAAATCCTGTTTTGCGAAAAGCGCTTTCTGAATTTCGTTGATGATAG
>Ga0310786_10004100_pt1 | contig 20474 bp, 13 predicted proteins | sample AusTroGonzalo_MG_FD_203881 | JGI IMG/M metagenome (GOLD analysis project Ga0310786, IMG submission 203881) | Bovine rumen microbial communities from tropical cattle in Woodstock, Queensland, Australia - Gonzalo_03 (v2) (version 2) | ecosystem: Host-associated > Mammals > Digestive system >... | reverse complement strand
ATGAGAGATGTAGTATTAAATGGAGTCATTGGAAATGATGTCGAGAGTGTCGGTAGGTTGGACCTCAAGGGAGTCGATCTGTTCGACGGGTTCGGGGCTATGAGCGTTATCCATGCCAGTGCAAATGTTATTCCCGGCTTCAAGGCATATTTCGTAGACAATAGTGGTAGTGGCGTGAAGGCTTTCCGCTTCGACAGCGCAGATGCTATTGAATCAATTGTGAATGGCCAGTTGATAAATGACAATGCTGTGATCTACAACCTCGCAGGTCAGCGCATCAGCAAGCTGCAGAAGGGTGTGAACATCGTGAACGGCAAGAAAGTATTGGTAAAATAAAAAAGACCCACTCCTAACCCCGGCCTCACCCCTAACCCCTCTCCAAAGGGCGAGGGGGATGGAGGAAGGGGAGAGGGGAAGAGTAACATTCTATTTATTCTATAATTCTAAAATTCTAGATTATGAAAAAGACATATATGAATCCCACTCTCCTGATTACCCAAATCGGCACAGAGAAACTGATTGCAGAGACACTTAATCAATATGAAGAGGGTGGTAATGGCGTCCTCGTGAAAGGTGACCGCGGCGCTGACCGCAGTAATCGTGGCTCCCGTTCCGACTACAATGTCTGGAACGACGACTGGAGCAAATGATGACACATTAACACGTTTACACGTTAACAAGTTCTTCAAGCTTGAAGCGTCGCAAGCGCCGAGCGAACACGTTTACAGGTTAACACATTAACAGATTAACAGGTTAACACGTTAACAAGTTAATACATTAAAAGTTTGTTAGGCTCTATTATGCACAATATAGAGTAATTAAAGTTTTTTTCGTTCGAGAGCCCTGCGCTGTGAAGTGCGGGGCTCTTCTTTGTGGGACAAGAGGACGAAGAGGCGGTCGAGGGCTTGCTCGGCAGCCCCTGTTTCCTGCAGGAGCGAGACAAATTTGGAGCCTATGATGGCACCGGCGGCATTGTCCTGAGCGGCTTTGAGCGTCTGGGCATTGCTGATACCGAAACCAATCATGCGGGGATTGCGTAGGTTCATGGCGTTGATACGACGGAAGTAGGCTTGTTTGGCCTCGTCGAAACTCTTCTGGGCACCAGTGATGGCGGCGCTGCTGACCATATAGATGAAGCCGTCGGTGTGGTCGTCGATGAAGCGAATGCGTTCGTCGGATGTCTCGGGGGTGATGAGCATAATCACACGGAGGTCGTAGCGATCGGCCACGGGCTTGACGGTATCAAGATAGTCCTGAAAGGGCAGATCGGGAATAATCATACCGCTGACACCTGCCTCCACGCACGACTGGCAGAAGGCTTCGATGCCATAGTGGAGGATGGGATTGAGGTAGCCCATCAGTATCAGAGGGACAGTGACTTCGTCCTTGATGGCTGTGAGTTGGGCGAACAGCGTGCGAAGGGTCATGCCGTTGCGCAGGGCTTGTGTGGCAGCCGACTGTATGACGGGGCCGTCAGCCAGCGGGTCGCTGAAGGGGATGCCAACTTCGATGCAGTCGATGCCACGACGCTGCATCGCGAGGATGGTATCTGCCGTGCTGTCGAGCGTGGGGCTGCCGGCGCAGAAATAGAGGGAGAGGAGCTTGCGATTGCCACGGGTGGCAAAGAGGTGGTTAATCTTGTTCACCATGATTTTGACAATTATACGATTTACAATTTAAGTCGTTGAGAAAGCGGCGGAGGGCGTTGATGTCCTTCTGGGCGGGTGCGGTCTCGAAACGGGAGTTGAGGTCTATGCCGGCCAGGCGGGGATGACGGAAGGCAAGGACGCGTTCGGCATCATCGGGACCGATGCCTCCGCTGAGCAGAAAGGGCGTCTCGCCATCGTAATCGTCAAGCAGACTCCAGTCAAACTTCTCCCCATTACCGCCAACAGATTTTCCTTTTGTGTCAAAGAGGAAATAATCGGCAAGGCCTACGTAGGGGCGCGTCAGCTTCAGATCTTCAGCAGATGCGAGGTTGAAAGCCTTGATGACGCCGATGGAACCGTAGGTTTTATCGCGTAGGGCACGGATGAAAATCGGTGACTCGTGTCCATGCAACTGGATGAAGTCAAGCCCAAAGTCCTCGGCTTTCTGTAGGATGACGTCGAGAGATGCATCCACGAACACGCCGACCCGTTTGGCATTCATGGGCAGATAAGCTGGGCGCTCGCCGACGTAGCGGCTGGACTTTTCCCAAAAGATAAAGCCCATCATGGCAGTTAGCAATGGACTGTTAACAGTGGCCCGTGCGGCAAGCAGCTGATCAACAGCGCGGATGTTATCCGCTTCACGCAGACCGCAGACTTTGATGATGGGGCTTATGGGACTCATAGGCCTTATGGGGCTTATAGGACTCATAGGGAGTGGATTTTAGCGATAAACTCGTTCAGCGCTCTTCCAGGGTCGGATGTTTTCATGAAGGTTTCGCCGATGAGGAAACCACGGTAACCGGCAGCACGGAGGGCGCGGACGGTGTCGGGGTCGCTGATGCCACTCTCGCTAACGAGGACAGGAGCTGTTCCGCCTGTGGAGAAGATGGAGCGAAGCTTGTCGGCCATGTGGAACGAGTTCGACACATCGGTGACGAAGGTGCCAAGGTTGCGATTGTTGATGCCGCAGAGGTCAGGCACCAGTTTAGCGTACTCCAGTTCTGCCTCAGAGTGCATCTCCAGGAGCACCTCAAGACCTAGCTCATGGGCTTTGGCCAGCAGGGCTGCACATTGTTGCACGCTCAGGCAGGCGGCGATGAGGAGGACGGCAGAGGCTCCGCAGAGAACAGCCTCGTAAAGCTGGAATTCGTCGATGACGAAGTTCTTGTATAAAATGGGAAGCGTCACCCCTGACTGGCGGGCAGAGCGGATGAAGTCGTCGTGGCCACCGAAGTAGTGCTTGTCCGTAAGGATACTGAGAGCGGCAGCACCATTCTGTTGATAGGCTAATGGGATGAGGTCGGCACGACCGTCTTCTTTGATCCAGCCTTTAGAAGGAGAGCGTCGCTTAAACTCAGCGATGATACCCGTATCGCTCTGCAGCAGGGCTTCACGCAACGACTGCTTGGGGACGCGCATCCGCGTTAGCTCTTCGCGTTTGTGGGCAACGATTTCCTGCAGTATATCCATTTTAGTTTATATTTTCAATGTTTCAATCTTTCAATGTTTCAATCTTTCAATTTAAGAATTCAATTCCACGAACTTCTTGAAGGTATGCAAGGCTGCACCGCTGTCGATGCTTTCGCGGGCAATGGCGATGCACTCCTCAATGCTTTTCTGACCTTTCTCAAGCACCTGAATGCCGAAGGCGGCGTTGGCGAGGACGATGTTCTTCTGAGCAGGCAGTGAACGGTTCTCAAGCACGCTGTCGAAGATGTCCTTAGCTTCGGATTCTGTAGCGCCGGCCACCAACTCTTCTGGTTTTGCACACTCAAATCCGAGGTCACGGGGCGAGAAGATGCGTTCGTAGCTGTTGGTAGTGACTTTGAAATCGCCTGTTAGCGAAATCTCGTCGTAGCCGTTGATGCTGTTCACGATACCATAGTCTATGCCTAGACGCTGATATACCTGATGGTACAGGCGCATTTGGTCGAGGTTGGCAACACCGAGCAACTGGCATGAGGGCTGGCTGGGATTCACCAACGGACCCAATAGGTTGAAGATGGTGGGGAAGGGTAGTGCCTTGCGGATGGGACCAACGAACTTCATGGCCTTGGCAAAGAGCTGGGCATGGAGATAGACAATGCCGGCCTCTTCCATGCAACGGTTCAGCTGGTCGAGATTGTCAGTGAACTTCACGCCGTGCTGGGCTATGACATTCGAGGCACCACTGGTGGATGTGGCTGCGTAGTTGCCGTGTTTAGCCACTTTGTAACCAGCACCTGCGATGACGAAACAGCTGGTGGTGGAGATGTTGAAAGTGTTCTTGCGGTCGCCGCCAGTGCCCACGACATCGATGTAGCGATTGCAGTCAAGAGGCACGGGAACACCTGTCTCCAGGATGCCGTCGCGGAAGCCGAGCAGTTCATCGACGGTGACACCACGCATCTGCAATGCCGTGAGCAGCGCGGTGATTTGCTCGTTGGGATACTCGCTTTGTGTGATTCCAATGAGAACCATTTTCATTTCCTCGCGGGAGAGCTCTTCGTGGTTCAAGAGCTTAGCTAGAATTTCTTTCATTGTATGTTCTTCTTTAATTATAAATATAGCCAGTTGAGAATCATTTTCTGACCATCGGGTGTCAGCACGCTTTCGGGGTGGAACTGTATGCCGCGGATATTGTACTTGCGATGGCGCAAGGCCATGATCTGACCTTCATCGCTCACCGCTGTGACCTCCAGGCACTCTGGAAAATCCTCTTGGGAGACTACCCATGAGTGGTAGCGACCGACGGTGATGTCAGTTTTCATGCTGCCGAAGAACGGGTCGTCAGACACAACGTGACAAGGCGTAGCCACGCCATGAAAGACTTCGGAAAGGTTTTCCAGCTTCGCACCAAAGACTTCGCCGATGGCCTGATGGCCTAAGCATACGCCAAGGATGGGCTTCTTGCCAGCGTATGTGCGGATGACATCCAGCAGTAAGCCTGCCTCGGAGGGGATGCCAGGACCAGGTGAGAGCACAATCTTGCTGAAGGGCTCCAAGTCGGAAAGCTTGAACTGATCATTGCGCAGCACGGTCACTTCAACGCCCAGTTCTCTCATCAAATGACTCAAGTTGTAGGTGAACGAGTCGTAGTTGTCTATGATAGCAATTTTCATTTTGTTTAAGTGCTTGTGGGACAAATAGGGACTATAGGGCTACTGGGCTTTTATAGGGCGGAGGCTTGTTCGATGGCGCGGCGCAAGGCCCCGAGCTTATTATTCACTTCCTGTAACTCATACTCTACGTCGCTCTTGGCTACGATGCCGCCGCCAGCCTGAAACCACAGCTCGCCGTTGCGGCTGACAAAAGTACGAATGGTGATGGCCTGATTCAGGGAGCCGTCGAGACCAATGATGCCTATACAACCGCCGTAGGCTCCGCGATTGTGCGGTTCGTACTCGCTGATGAGCTGCATGGCGCGCACCTTGGGCGCTCCTGAAAGGGTGCCGGCGGGAAAGGTGTCGATGAATGCCTTGATGGGGTCGGCATCAGCATCCAACTCACCGCTGACACGGCTGACCAGATGAATGACGTGCGAATAGTACTGAATATCCTTGTAATAGTCAACCTTCACGTTATGACAGTTTCTTGACAGGTCATTGCGGGCCAGATCCACTAGCATCACATGCTCGGCATTCTCCTTGGGGTCGTTGCGCAGAAATTCTGCACCTTTGCGGTCGGCCTCTGCATCGCCCGAGCGCTTGGTTGTACCTGCAATAGGGTCGATATAGGCTTTCTTCCCTTCTATTCGACAGTGGGTCTCAGGCGATGACCCGAAGATGCGGAAGCCGCCGAAGTCGAAATAGAACAAATAGGGGCTGGGATTGATGCTGCGCAGGGCGCGATAGAGCTTGAAGTCGTCACCCTCGTAACGCTGGATGAAGCGGCGGCTGAGGACAATCTGGAACACATCGCCGCGTAGGCAGTGGCGGATGCCGCGACGGATGTTCTCGCGGTGCTCATCGTCGGTGAGTGTGGAGCGAACATCGCCCACGGGATGGAAGTCGTAAGCCTTCACGTTGGCCTTGTTGATGGCCTTCAGGATTTCAGATATAAGGGGGGCTTCAGAGCGCTCGGTAAGGCTCACGACGGTGAGGCGGTTGTTGTGATGGTCGAATACAATCACCACCTTATATAATATATAGAGCATATCGGGCGCATCGTTCTTCTCCTGCGTCTCATCCTTTACATCGATGTTCTCGAAGTAGCGCACGGCATTGAAACTGGTGTAGCCAAAGAGTCCGCAGACATTGGCATCATCACCCTCCACGTGAATGCAGTCAATCAGCGTGTGAATAGCTTCTGCAGTACCATATTGTGCATCGATTTCATGCTTCTCGATGCTCCCATCAGGGAAGGTAATGGTCGCCACGCCGTGGCCAATGGCCACGCTAGCGATAGGGTTAACACCTATGAAGGAGCGTGAGTTGTTGGCTTCGTGATAATCCGAACTCTCCATCAGCGCGCTCTGAGGATAGAGGTCGCGCAGGCGCATATATACACCCACGGGAGTATAGAGGTCGCCCAGGATGCTCTTGGAAACAGTAGTATATTGAAAAGTCTTCATAACGTTATCCTCCTCTAAACTTTAAACTTCAAATAGGTCTCAATATCTTTATCGCCGCGGCCGCTGACGGTCAACACCACCACATCGTCGGGTTTGAACGTGAGCTTGCTGAGGGCTGAAATGGCGTGAGCGGACTCGATGGCAGGGATGATTCCTTCCATGCGTGTCAACTCATATCCAGCGCGAATGGCCTCATCGTCATTGATGCTCAATACCTGCGTGCGACCGCTCTTTGCCATATGGCAGTGCATGGGCCCTACGCCCGGATAATCCAGTCCGGCACTGATGGTGAAGGCTTCCTGTATCTGACCGTCGTCATCCTGCATCACCAGCATCTTGGCACCATGTAGAATGCCTGGGGTGCCCCGATGGAAGGTGGCAGCGGTGTGATCCGTGTTCCAGCCGTGACCTCCAGCCTCTGCGAGCACAATCTTCACGCGTTCATCGTCCACGTAGTGGTAGATGGTGCCTGCGGCATTGGACCCTCCGCCGATACAGGCAATGAGATAGTCGGGGTAGTCGCGGCCTATTTTCTCCACGAGTTGACTTTTGATTTCTTCGGAGATAACGCTTTGCATCCGTGCCACGAGGTCGGGGTAGGGGTGCGGTCCCATCGTGGAACCAACGATATAAAACGTGTCTGAGGGATGACAACACCAGTCGCGTATGGCTTCTGAGCAGGCGTCGGAGAGCGTCATGTTGCCAGTGCGGACAGGGTGTACTTCAGCCCCAAGCATCTTCATGCGTTCCACGTTTGTATGCTGGCGCTCTACATCTGTCGCACCCATGAACACTTCGCATTTCATGCCCATCAGCGCACACGCCGTGGCGGTCGCTACGCCATGCTGTCCTGCACCTGTTTCTGCGATAATACGCGTCTTACCCATCCGCTTTGCCAGCAGTATCTGTCCGATGGTGTTGTTGATTTTGTGGGCGCCTGTATGGTTTAGGTCTTCACGCTTCAGGTAAAGCCGGCAGCCATACTTCTCGCTCATGCGACGGGCATAATAGAGTGGTGACGGACGCCCTACATAGTCGCGCAGAAGTGCACGGAACTCGTGCTTGAAGTCATCGGATTCTATGATGTTGAGGTATTGTTCCTGCAAATGATGTACAGTTGCATATAGGATTTCAGGCACATAGGCACCGCCAAACTCTCCGTAGTATCCGTTTTCGTCTGCAAAATAAGTAGATTTCATATCTGTAAGTTTTTATTATAAATCTTGAAGGTGGACTGGGTAAAAAGAAAGAGACTTGTCGCAAGAACGACAAGCCTCTTTTATATATTCTTATAGGTATATGGCTATCTTCTCACGATTGTTTGGAACCTTGAGTACTGCCACCACCAAAAGAAATTACGTTGTGTCATTGTTAAATCAAAGGATGATTCGTTTGTGCGGCAAAGGTATTTATTAATCCGTGAACAGCCAAATATTTTGACGTGTTTTTTATTTCACGACGATTTTATGGCCTTTTGAGATATAGATGCCCTTAGCCATGGGCTTATGAACAAACTGGCGGCCGTGCAGGTCGTACCACGTTGCCGTTGATCCTTCTCTTTCGAAGAGGGGAGCGGTGACGATGGTCGGATCTTCGTCGCCGAAGCGCAAGTGGTAGGCCTTCACCTCGTTGTCGCCGAGATCGACGTGGAAGATGGCACGGAAGGCCATGAGGGTGTAGTCTGCAGACTGTGGCGTGTAGAGCGCGTTGTTGCTGCCAATGAACAGGTTGCCCGGGTCGGTGTTGCCGATAAGGATGGGGCTATAGGTTCCTGTGAACTGCACCTTGCCGTCTGCGCTGGTCACTCTCTGGTCGTTGGGGTCTTCGTCGCTGATGGTGACGCCCTCGAAGACAGGATTCTCGATGGGATCGCCCGTCGTTGTCCACTTCACGATGTAGGCGTGTCCGGCCTCAATAGCGAAGGCGGGAACGAAGTCGAGGGTGAGTGTGCCGGTGGACTCGTCGAAGCCTGTGTTGCATCCACTGCTGTTGCCCAGTTCCATCACTGTAGCGTCCTCAAAGATGGTGCCGCTGAGGTTGAACATGGTGAAAGGCAGGCAGAGCGTGTTCCAATCACCATCTTTGTAGAGCGTGCGGCCGGCGAGGGTGACATCGTACTGCTTGCCGCTGGCGGCTGCTGCGCTGATAACATCGGTGTTGTCGTCGTTGTTGCCTAAGGTGAGCGTAGCGCATGTGGTGAAGTTCACGACATTGGACCATTCAGCGTTCCCCTTCACACGAGCATAATAGGTCGTCTCGGGATTGAGTCCGGTGAAGGTGTAGCTGGTGCCATTGACGGTGGTTGAAGAGATGAGGGAACCGTCGCCAGAGGGCTCGATGCCCGTGATTTGGATGAGGTCAACGTAGCGTTCGGCTGCACCGCTGTTGCGGGTGTCGGTGAGCTTGATATAGACGGAGCCTACATTGTCTAATGCCTGAGTGAAATCCTGCCATGTGGTGATGGCGCCGGAAATCGTCTCTATAGTGGTCCATGGTCCGCTGGTGGATGTTGAATATGAGATGTCAAGTCCCCATTCTGCTGTATTGCTCGACCGTTTGTAGATGAATGATATGCTGCTGGGGTTGTCCAAAAGCGGGGTAATCAGATATGCGCCAGAACCCTTAAAGGCGATGCAGTAAGTGCCATCGCCTGCTTTACCACTGGCTACGGACACATTTGATGAGGCTGACCAGCCATCAGGGATCTCCTCGCTCTCGAAACTTTCACTGACAAGCATCACCTCAGTGCCGGTGCTGCCTGTAGAGAACTGCTCATCGGTGGCAAGCTGCAGGGTATATGCCGTTACATTGTCGCAGGCATCCCAGGAGACCGATGCGGAGGTCGTAGTAACCTCTTCCTCATTGACGGCGAGCGTGGGAACGGTGACGGGAGGTATAACAGGGATTGAAGGAACAACGTAGTTGTCGTAGCTGAACGCCGTGGTTGTCATTGTACCCCAGATGTATTCCTCCAAGCCCGGATAGTCGATGAAGGGATTGCGGTTGTTCTGTATGGTGTAGACAGCGTTGTTGCGGTTGGTCTCCTTCTCGCTGACCGGGTCGTTCTTTGCCCATTTCATCAGCATATTCAGCTGCCAGGTCTGGAAGCCGGGGTAGGTGCTGCCGTCCAGCGTGGGACGTGATTCGCTGTTGGAGCTATACCAATCCGCGAGTTTCTCCTCATAGCAGGTCACCATATAGAAATACGTGCGCGCGAAGTCGCCCTTGTATTCGTCGGCGGGTTCGAAGACGATGCCTGTATAACCGGGATAGGTGCAGGTTCCGAGCTTGCTGAAATCGTTGGCCGATTTGTACTCGTTGCCATTGGTCTCGCCGAACGGATAGTTGGCACGCTTGCCGTTGACAAAGCCGTCGGTGGGATAGATATGGTGCAGGTCGGTGTTCATCGGTGTTTTGCCGCCGAACCAGCTTTGCGGGAACGAGTGTTCGCGGTTGTAGCAGTCGCCCTCGACGGAATAGCTGGAGCCAGTGGTCACGGGCGTATAATGGGTGATGTTGGAATACATATCCCATATCTTGCCGTTGCTATCCACGTCAGTGCTCTGGAAGGCCGTCCACAGATAGTCGTAACTCTTCTCCGTGCGGTTGTAGATGATGCCGCTCATGGCCGTCTTCAGTGCCTCGCCCTGCTTGCCGTCGGCAGCGTGGTAGTAGGCAAGGGTCGGGTCGATGTCACGCATAAACACTTGGGTGGTCACTGCGCTGGTGAGCTCGTCCTTCACGGCGATGGCCTTGACGGTGGTGGTCTCGGTCAGCGTGAAGGGGGAAGTGTATAGTGTGCTGGCTGTGGTAGGAGTGCTGCCATCTATTGTGTAGTAGATGGTTGCGCCCGCCTCAGCGGTAATAGTTACTGTGGTGCTGCTGTTGAAGGGTGTTGTACCAGAGATGGTGGGAGCAGCTACGGTGACAGGGGTGGTACCACTTGTTCTCTTGTAAAGACTCAATGCACCTCCAGTACTTGTTGAATAGCAAGCGAAACCGAATGTGCCATTGCGGCGTAGGGTGGCATTGACGTTGCTGGCAGCGTTAAACTTATTCGTGAAATCAAAGGTTGAGCCAGTGGTGACGCTCCACAAGGACTTGTCGTCAGTCTCGCTGGACAGTAACTGAGCCTGATTCTTGGTGCCATTACTTGCGGCGTATTTGTTTTCACCGGCATTATAGATGGTGTAGTAATCGCCGCTTGGAGCGATATGCCAGATGATGGACGCATCCGTGGTTGTAATGGTATTGTTTACAGGAGTGACGTCTGTGATTTGTAGGCGGCTACTTGATACCGTGGTGTTCATGGCACCATTGTTAAAGACAATGATATAGTCGCCTTCCACGAAGTCTGAAGCAGAGGAAATAAGGGCAAAATCATTGCTTGAAACAGATTGCCCATCGGTGACCGTCAATGTGTAGGAAGCCGAACCGGCATTGTAGGTGTCGTTGCCTGCAAATGTGGCGGTGATAACGGCTGTTCCTGTGGACACGAGCGTGACTTTGCCTGTGCTGGCTTGAACCGTAGCCACTGATTCGTTGCTGCTGCTGTAGGTGACCGTCAGGCCTGTGGGGTTGGTGGTTAATGTGGGCTCTGTGAAGCTCTCACCTATGGTGGCTGTGGCCGATGCGGGGTTGAACGCCATCGTCACGTCCTGTTTGACAATGGGTGTTGTGCCTCCTGCGTAGGTGATGGTGACAGACTGAATGCGACGATGGCCGCTGGTGCCACCAATCGTGAACGTGACGGATGAGGCGCTGCCTGTCCATGTGCCATTGCTGTAGGATCCGACATTGGTGGTGATGGCATTGCTGCCGTCGCCAGACCCGAAGGTAAGGGCGATTCCAACGATAGTCTTACTGTCAGAGGCAATCGTCATGGTGTTGCCGCCATAAACACGGATTGCAGACCCTGTGTCATAGTATTTGGGGGTGTTGGAATTCGATCCTTTGTCAAATGTGATGGTGCAGATGTTTCCGTTGACGGTGCTTACTTCTTCTCCATTTGAATAGCCTTGTGCGGAATAGTCAACAGTCTCGTCCATCATCAATGACGCTGTAGCGGTCAGCGAGATGACTACGTTCTCAGCGCCGGCGCTGCTGAGGGTGACGGTGCCATTGAATGTACCGGTATCAGCAGACTGGAAGGTGACGGTGAGGGTGGCACCTTCTTCTGATTCGTCTTTCGTGATGATTGTCCTGTCGATGGAGAATACGCCATTAGCATCGTTGAGGGTGACGGTGATGTCGCCTTCGAGGAACTCACTGAGCACGTCGAAGTACATGTTCTTGGACTCATCTGGTTCTGTCAAGAATGTCAGAGCCTCGGGATCAGCGATGATGGTGGGCGTTGCGGGCTTGGCGGTTGCCGTCAGGTTGACCACCACATCGGTGGCATTGGCGCTCGACAGAGTGATGGTGGCTTCGTGTGTGCCTGCTTCCAACGGTGCATAGGTGATGGTAAGCTCTGCGCCTGCTGCCGCAGCGGCTTGTGTGATGCTCGTGCCGCTCAAGGTATAGACGCCGTTGGCATCAGTGAGCGTGGCGGTGACGCCTCCTTCGAGGTTCAGGCCTTTCACGGTCAGTGTCTTGGTGTAGGTGCGGGTGGCGTATGGATTCCTGTCTGCAAAATCGATGCTCTTCGGTGTGGCCTTGATGACGGGGCCGCCGACGGTGCCGAGGATGTGCTGAATGCCAGCCAGAGCGTCAATCTTTCCCTTGCCGAAGTGCGAGGCATTGGCACCCGTTGTGGTGTAGCTGTCCTGAATGGCTGTCTGCTCCATGATGTCCTTGACATCGTTCACCGTCAGGTCCATTCCCACTTCTTGAGCAGCCTGCAGCCACAGGGCTACAATACCGGCCGCCACGGGCGTGGCCATGGAAGTACCTTCCATCATGGCATAAGGATTGGTGCTGCTGTTAACGACAAGATCGGAATTATAGCTTGAACCATAATAGCTGTAATCATCTACTGAAGCCTTGTGGTAATGATTCACACCTGCAGCGAGGCGTGCGCCAGGAGCACTAATCCATGGATAGGCTTCTCCTGTGGGGCTTTGTTCGGCGGTAGCATAGCTGGAGAAATAAGCTATGTCACCCACCGTATAATCGCTGGAAGTACGGGTCGTTCCATTATAATCTTTCCAACTCTTCTTGGTGGCATAGGCACCCACGGAGATGGCATCGGGGATGGTGGCCTCGTCACTTACGCACATATCATCGGTGCCGTCAAGCCAAGTGTGACCAGACGTCGTGTAGTTGTCAGTGAAGAAGCTCCAGTCTCCTGCCCACATATTGATATTGGCACTGCCGCTGGCAGGATATACTTCGATGGCTAGGGTGTATGAGCCCTTGCTCTCAAGACCTTCTTCAGAATAAACGGCTAATTGGCATTTCCCATTATCCTGTTCAATATAGACAGCCATAGAACCCTTATAATAGGTACTTAAATCGCTGAAAGAGGATGTGTTGTCATTGGTAACTGTCCAGGATTTCTTAATGGTGCCAGAACTATCCAAAACATAAAGTTTGCAGTTCAACTTTGTGGAATTACTGGCATTCCATGCACAAGCTATCAAGCCTGAATAGAACTCGCCTCCATATCCGTCTGTGCGAATAATAGTTCCCAGTGGGCTGCTACTTGATGCTGCGCTCTTTTTGACGAAGAGACCGCCACCCTCGTTGCCGTTTTGATGGCCGGCATCGTTGGATGCTGCAAAAAGGATGACACGGTTGGGGTGGCTATCGCCGAAATATTGGCCTACCAACTCTGCCCATTCGCCCGTGCCGTCGCGAGGTCCCCAGCCGGAGCCCCAGCTATTACTCACCACCAACGGCTTACCCTGGTCGTCGGCATAAGAAACCATTTTCTTCAGGGCGTTGGTGAGATAGGTGTCGTTAAGGTCTTTGATACCTGCCAGATAGAGGTCCGCACCAGGAGCCATACCACCATAAGTGGCGTTAGCATGATCGTCGGTGACGGTGACAGTCGAACCGTTAATGATGACGCTGGAACCGCCTGCTGTCGTAGCCGTATGGGTGCCGTGGTCTTCAGCTGAGTTATCGGTCGTGGGCGAGGTGCTTGTGATGGTTGAATATTCTTTTGCGGTGGTGCCGCTATAAACGTAAGCCCGTTTGATACGGCTATTGCCGTCCTTGTCCTTGAAAGCGATATGCTGGAAGTCAATACCCGTGTCAATGATGCCGAGTACTACACCTGTGCCGTCGTATTTGTCAGTCACGCCGACTGCCAAGGCGTCGGGCGACTGTGTGAGCAGGTCGTCCACATGGGTTGCCTCGCGCGCTTTATCAGTCAGCGGACGCATACGCTGTGCCACCTTGATGCGGGTTACGTTATCAAGGTCTGCCAGAGCTTCCAACTGATTAACCGGAACACGGGCGGTGATGAAGTCTAGCCCGTCGAAGGTTTCCTCAACCTCCACGCCGAGAGCCTCCACTTTGCTCAGGGAACTTGCATCTGCAAGATGGATAAAACAGGAAATATAAACCATGCCACCAATGGTGTCGGGGTCTGCAATCAGGCGATGTTGCTTTAGCACCTTTGTAGTGCCTGGCACACGACGCACCTGGGTACGGCGGGCGGCCTTCTCCGGGTGTAGGGCCTTCTCCCGCTGTTCGTTGAGGAACATTTGGGTTGTCCAGGCAAATTTCTTGTTCGTCTCCTGTGCCCACAACATCATGTTCGGGGTGAGGAACAGGAAGAGCAGCATCACTGCTGTTCGTGCTGTCTTTTGAAAAAGTTTCATGTTCATATGATAATTATTTTAGTTTTTTGTCTTTATGGATGCGGTGTGGGCAATAAGCCATTGGCGGTCTGCCTCGTCGGTGAGATGGGGCAGGAGCGCTTTGCGCACACAGGAGTGATATTTATTCAAATAGTCGATTTCATCGGGCGAAAGCAGCTCCCATAGGATAGGCGTCGTGTCGATAGGACAGAGGGTGAGGGGCTCCAGACGAAGCCAAGAAGACTCTCTATTGGGAGAGTCCACTATTAGCATGGTATTCTCTATCCTGACCCCATGACTGCCCGCGATATAGATGCCGGGCTCGATGGTGACAGTCATACCCGCCTGCAAAGGCGTGGGAACATAGTTCATGCGGAATTGGTGAGGCCCTTCATGGACACTCAGGAAACTGCCTACGCCGTGTCCGGTGCCGTGGCCGTAGTTCTTATGGTGCTGCCACATAACATAGCGGGCAAGCACGTCGAGCTGTGTGCCTGTGGTTCCTGCGGGGAAGACTGCCGTGGCAAGGCGGATGTGGCCTTTGAGCACGAGCGTGTAGTCGAGGCGTTCCTCGTCAGTGAGGGGGCCGAGGGCGATGGTACGGGTGATATCCGTGGTGCCGTCCTGATACTGTGCACCGCTGTCGAGAAGCAACAGGCCGTGCGGCTCCAAGGGGATATCAGTTTCGGGTGTCGCCTCGTAGTGTACGATGGCAGCGTGAGACCCGTAGGCAGCAATGGTGTCGAAAGAGAGTGTGCGGAATCCTGACTGCTCGGCCCGCAGAGAGGTAAGTTTTGCGTCCACTCCCATCTCTGTTATGGGGGAGTTATCTTTCATCTCCTCTTCCAACCATCTCAGGAACTTCACCATGGCGATGCCATCCTTGAGCATCGCGTTGTGGAAGCCCGCAATCTCGGCCTCGTTCTTGACGGCCCGCAGAAGGGGAATCGGGGAGGGGTATTCATAGAACAGTCGGCTTCCGCCTTCCTGACGAATGGCTGTGGCCAGTGCCAGATTGGTCACTGAAGGATCGAACTGCAGTCCGGTGGCGCTGTCGATGAAACCTGTGTAGAGATCTTTGGCAATGTCCGCATAGGGGCGGACGCTGACGTTGATGTCGTGCAGATAAGCTTGTACTTCGGCTGTGAGTTGTGACGGATTGACATAGAACACAGCTTCCTCGGGCTGTATGACGAGATAGCTAACGAAGACGGGGGTGCAGTGTACGTCGCTGCCGCGCAAATTCAAAGTCCACGCGATTTCATCGAGCTGTGTGACGACGAGGGTATCGGCATCCGACATAGAGGCGCGGATTGCCTGCAGCTTCTCTGTGGCTGGCTTCCCAGCCAGTTCCAGAGGTTGTATCTCAATGGTGTAGAGGGGGAGGGTAGGACACTCTGTCCAAAGCTGGCTCTCAGGGTTTTCGTCGGTTGTCGAACTCCCTCTCATCTGCCAGCCTCTCTGGAGCAGTTGTTGTTCGAGTGCCTCGGCATAGTCGGTGGGCATCGTCCAAGCGTTCAACCCGAGAATAGGCGCTTTGTTGTTGAGCACTTCTTCGGGAGCGTTGTCAAGCCACGAGGCGACTTCCTTCTCTGTCACCTGATTGCTGCTGCAGCGGATGACCTCAAAAGGTGTGCCTGCTGTCTGTTCCTCGGCGGCCAGCCAATAGCGGCTGTCGGTCCATAAGGCAGCGCGCGTGAGGGTCACGATGGCCGTGCCTGCAGAGCCGTTGAAGCCGGAAATCCATTCACGTGTCTTCCAATGGTCGGGCACATATTCGCCCATGTGAGGGTCGGTGCTGGGGAAGATATAGGCACAGAGACCCTTCTCGCGCATCCAAGTGCGCAATTTCTCCACGCGTTGTGTGATGATTTCTTGATGAGCTGTCATGATTCAAGACTTTTGCAGTGAAAAGTCCAACTTTGGAGGCGCAAAGGTAGGCAATATAATTAAAAAGGAAAAGAGAAAAGAGAAAAAACGAAGGCAAATAGGAAAAAATGAACAGAAAAGGAAAAATATTTGTGATTTGTGAGTTGTGTATTGTGAATTATTCACTACTTTTGCCCTGCAATAACTCACAAAACTCATTAACTTATAAACTCAAAAATCGTATGAAGTATTTAACGAATGACAAACTTGTGATTGTCGGTGCCGGTGGCATGATCGGTTCGAACATGGTACAGAGTGTGTTGATGCTGGGTCTGACCCCCAATATCTGCCTGTATGATATCTATGAGCCAGGTGTTCATGGCGTCTATGACGAGATGTGTCACTGCGCTTTCCCCGGTGCTAACCTCTCCTACACCGTTGATGCAGCTGAGGCCTTCACAGGTGCTAAGTACATTATCTCCAGCGGCGGCGCTCCTCGCAAAGAAGGCATGACCCGCGAGGATCTGCTGAAAGGCAACTGCCAGATTGCAGCTGATTTTGGTGAGAACATCAAGAAGTACTGCCCCGATGTAAACCACGTGGTGGTTATCTTCAATCCCGCTGACGTGACGGCTCTGACAGCCCTCATCCACTCCGGCCTGAAGCCCAATCAGCTGACCTCTCTCGCCGCTCTTGACAGCACCCGTCTGCAGCAGCAGTTGGCACAGGAGTTCGGCGTGCAGCAGGACAAGGTGACCCAGGCTTACACCTACGGCGGTCACGGCGAGCAGATGGCAGTCTTCGCCAGCAAGGCGCTCATTGACGGCAAGCCCCTCTGTGAGCTTCCCCTGTCCGCAGAGCGCTGGGCAGAAATCAAGCACATGACGACTCAGGGCGGTAGCAACATCATCAAGCTGCGCGGCCGTTCTTCTTTCCAGAGTCCTGCTTATCAGGCAGTGAAGATGATTGAAGGCGCCATGGGCGGCGAGCCCTTCACCTGGCCTGCCGGTTGCTATGTCAATGCTTTCGGCTTCAAGAATGTGATGATGGCTATGCCCAGTGTCATTGACAAGGACGGCGTACATTTCACCGCTCCCGAAGGAACAGCCGAGGAGATGGCTGCCCTGCAGGCTTCCTATGAGCACTTGCAGAAAATGCGCGATGAAATCATCGGTCTTGGCATCATCCCTGCAGTTGCAGACTGGGGTAAGGATAATCCCAACCTGTAATCAGTAAGAAAAAAAGAAGAGGCTGTGTCAGTGACGCAGCCTCTTCTTTTTTATTTAATGAGTTCTTGGATGGCACGGACGATGTCCTGAATACTCTCGGTGGGTTCGAAGCGGCGCAGCACATGACCCTTTCTGTCAACGAGGAACTTGGTGAAGTTCCATTTTATATCAGCATTCTGGTCGTAAGCAGGGTCTTGTTTGCGCAGCATCTGATCCATATACTTTCCCGTCTTGTCCTGCAGGTCGAAACCACGGAAGGGCTGTGCTGCCTTCAGGAAAGTGAAGAGGTCGGAAGCACTGGGACCATTAACCTCTACCTTATCCATCTGCGGGAAGGAAATTTTGAAGTTAAGCGTGCAAAAATCGTGGATTTCATCGATGGTTCCGGGCGCCTGCTCACCGAATTGGTTGCAGGGAAAATCCAAGATGACGAGCCCTTTCGGGGCAAAGCGTTCATAGAGTGCCTGTAGCTCGGTGTATTGGGGCGTGAAGCCGCAGCGTGTGGCGGTGTTGACGATAAGCATCACCTTGCCCTTATACTGCTTGAGGGATTGCTCGATACCGGCGGCATCGCGGACGCTGATGTCGTAGATTCCTTTTTTGGCCGCCCCAGTGAGCGGGAACGTGAGAAATGAGATTGTCAGGAAGATAGTGAATAGTTGTTTCATAAATGTGTTGTGGGTTTTATAGATATTGCATGAGAACATTCCAAACGCACATAATGTGGCAGACGCTGCCCGCAAGCACGAAGAAGTGGAACACGGAGTGCATAAATTCACGATTCGGGGAGCAGGCATAGACGATGGCACCGGTGATATACATGACGCCCTCGGCGATGAGCCATCCCACGGCGATAAGCTCTACGCAGTCGAGGAGAGGTTTGAAGGCCACGAGCACGGAAAGTCCCATCAGGATATAGCAGATGGTTTCGAGATGGCTGTGCTCCTTCAGGCGGATAAAACTGACGACGGTGCCCGCAATGGCTGCCAGCCACACAAAGCAGAACAAGCCCCATCCCCACAGACCAGTATCGCGCATGGCGATGAGGGTGATGGGGGAATAGCTGCCGGCAATGTGCCAATAGATAGCAGCGTGATCGAAGCGGCGCCATATCTCGCGCGAAGGCCATGATTGGGGGATGGCGTGGTAGACGGTGGAGGTGATATAGCTGGCCAGCATCCCCGCCAAATAGAGCGTCACAGCTGTGCCTGCCCACTGGTCGTCGGCGCGGAAACACCACACCAGAAACACAATGCCAATGACCACTCCCATGAGTATACCTGCGGCATGGCTCCAGGAGTTCACAATTTCCTCATTGCGTGTGTAGTGAATCATCGGTAATGTCTTCAGTTCTGTCCTTTTCTGCCTGCAAAACTACAACTTTTTTATAAAAGTTGCTCGATGGATTTACTTTTTTTCTAACTTTGCGCCGAAAAATCATCTTTTTTAGGAATACAATGTACTCATATCGTCTCTTTTTGCTGTTGCTCGCTTGTGTGACGAGTATTTTTACAGTGTTAGCAGAACCTATTACGCAGGAACAGGCCCGCCAGAAGGCTGAACGCTATCTCAACAGTCGTGTCGGTAGCCGCAAGTTGTCTGCCGTGGTGAACAAGAAGAAACTGGCGCCCAAACGTGCCACGGCCACTCAGCAGGAAATAACCTACTATGCCTTTAACCGAGGCGACAACGAGGGCTTTGTCCTCGTGGCTGCTGATGACCGAGTTGATGGTGTGCTCGGATACACAGACGAGGGTGAGTTTGACTATAATGAAATCCCAGATAATATGCGTAGCTGGCTGGAAGCTCAGGAGCGACAGGTGCAGTACTTGCTCGCGAATCCGGGCATCGCTACGGCCGATGTGCCCACACACCCAGCTATCGCCGAGATGTTGACCACACGATGGAACCAGACCTCTCCATACAATGACCTGACGCCACGCAAGAGCAACGGTGCCGCTACGGCTACAGGATGTGTGGCCACTGCTATGGCACAGGTGCTTTACTTCCAGCGCGCTAAGTCAGTGGATGAGTTGCAGGCTACCATTCCTGGCTACACCACATGGACGCAGAAACTACAGGTTGAGAGTATCCCCGAAGGTTCACCAATCGACTGGAAGAATATGCTCGATACTTACGGCGGTTCAGCCACGGGCGTTCAGAAAACCGCCGTAGCCCAGTTGATGAAATATTGTGGTGCTGCGGTGCATATGGACTACGATGACTCTTCCGGCGCACAACCAAATGAAGTGCCTGGGGCCTTCAATACCTACTTTGGATATAGCAATGCCCGTATTGTATGGCAATATGATTATGATGCAACAGGTTGGGATGCCCTGCTCTATAACGAACTGGCGAATGGTCGTGTGGCATACCTTGGTGGCTATAATTCGAAGGTTGGACATGCTTTTGTCTGCGACGGCTACGACGGTGCCGGCTGCTACCATATTAACTGGGGTTGGGGTGGTGCGTCCAATGGACACTTTAAACTTACTGCGCTAACGCCAGGTCAACAGGGAGTTGGCGGCAGTGAGGATGGCAGTGGATTTACTGATAACCAAAATGCTGTTATTGGCTGCGAGCCTACTGACTACAGCTCGAAGGAGCTGGCCATCAGTAATACCATTGCAAAAAGAATTTGCTTAGAGAGATGGGATACAGATGGTGACAATAAATTCACTTATGGTGAAGCCGCCGCGGTGACGGATTTGGGCGATGCTTTTACTGGAAAGCGTATCACCACATTTGAGGAATTGTATTATTTCACGGGGGTGACAACGATCGCCGACGATGCTTTCAGCGGATGCACATCCCTGAATACCATTAAGTTCCCGAAGAAGCTGAAGAAGATAGGCGAGCGTGCCTTTAAAGGATGCCGGTCACTGAAGACTGTCACCTTGCCTGATCAGCTGATATCCATTGGCGATTCCGCGTTTTACGGGTGTAGAGTGCTTCCGAACCAAACGATTCCTACATCTGTTACACAGATTGGACTAAGCGCTTTTCAGGATTGCTTGGCCTTCACGACAGTGGATCTGCCCTATGCTGTGACGGATTTGGGAGATGAGGCTTTTGCTGGCTGCACGAAGTTGACATCTGTGACTGTCAGGAATCCTCGTCCACAGGCGATGACTGTAGGAACCTCCTTGTTTAAGGATGTCGATTTGTCGGCTGCTACGCTGTATGTCATTCAGGGAACTCTTGACTATTATAGGGACAGCGAGCAGTGGCAGGGATTCGGTAGGATGACGGAGTTGCATCACTTATCCAGAGGCAATTTCATTGCCATGGAGACCAACAAGGACTACTATCTCTATCATATTGGTACGGGACGATTCCTGACGAAGGGCGAGGCTTACGGCACACAGGCTGTTGTGGGTGATGAACCGATGCGCTTCCAGGTCCGTCGTAATACCAATATGGC
>Ga0310786_10004099_pt1 | contig 20474 bp, 17 predicted proteins | sample AusTroGonzalo_MG_FD_203881 | JGI IMG/M metagenome (GOLD analysis project Ga0310786, IMG submission 203881) | Bovine rumen microbial communities from tropical cattle in Woodstock, Queensland, Australia - Gonzalo_03 (v2) (version 2) | ecosystem: Host-associated > Mammals > Digestive system >... | reverse complement strand
CGCATTTGTGGAGGCCGTTTCGTCGATATGTATGACCTTAAAATCCATAACTCGCTTGCAAAGATAAACAAAATAATCGACATAACGGCTAATCTTAGATAAAAATACTAAGTTTTTCTGCTATTTTTCCTATGCGCCCTGGTGCCAACTCACGGAATATATATTCATAAAACAAAAAAAAATCGGACTACTCGAACTACCAATGCTTATATCGCACTGGTAATCAGACAGATAATGGTAGGTCGAAGGTCGAAAATGGCACTACTATGGACCTACCATCGACCTACCATAAAAAATACCGCTTTCTATTTTGGCTATAGCCGTTAAGCCTTTTGGCTATAGCCGCAAGGTCTTTCGGCTGCAGCCGTAAGGTTGTCGGAAGCCTTCTTTCTCCCTGTCCGAAAGGTGCTTTGCACCACTATGCGCCATCGCCTTCCCCTCTAAAGACTATCTGAACACAACAAAGATAACTGGTAGGTCGATGGTAGGTCCATAGTAGTGCCATTTTCGACCTTCGACCTACCGCTTAAACCCTGACTATCAACCACATACAATGCAAAGTAGTTCGAGTAGTTCGATTTCAAATTTTCTGCCATATGATCGTACTATTGCTTTAATGCCTTCTTTTCCTTTTCAATGGCCTTCTGCTTTGCCTTTTCAATATTTTTCTGCTTTGCCTCTATTTGTGCACGGAGGCGACGTATCTGTTCCATTCCAGCCCCTCTCTTCAATAATTCTGTAACAATCTGGGCTTGCTGGCTTGTGCCTGAGGTCGTCATATTCTGGACTATTTCTTCTACCTCCTTATCAGACAATTCACGTCCGTATTTATTCCAGTCAATGTTTCCGAAATCTTCCAGACCGTTGAGGCCATTGAGTTCAAAGATATTGCCACCATGGTTGTCTCTCCACTCGTTGAACCAGTCGAACTCCTTGACATTACCGTCTCTCATGATGATTCGCAGGTCAACACGCGGATCCTTGTCCTGCCGTTCCCAGAAGTCGAGCGAGTAGGTGACCGTCTTCTTGCCATCTATGAAGATGAGCTGATAACTATTGCCTTTCCTTTCCACAACCTCTTTGACAGCATCTTCGGCATCCTTCCTGAATGCTTCCTTCAGGCGGTTGGCGTAATTACCGTCCTTGCTGTAGAAGGTGAGGCTTTTCACGATGGAATAGGGCTTTTTCGTCTTTGGGTCGCGCTTGACAACCTTACTGACGTCAACACCTTTCTGCTCCAGTTCTTCTACAATCTTGTCAATGTGGCTCTGGGCCATCAACGGGCTACACACGAAAAGCGCAGCCACTGCTGTAAGAATCATTTGTCTTGTTTTCATATCGTTGGAATTTCCTGATTAGTATTCTGTTGTTTCAGCATCTCAGAGGCTTCGAGTTCTGTAGCCTTGAGTACCGGCAGTATTTTGCTGATGTCGGTTATTTTCACGCCATTGCGGATGATATAACTGCCCTCATAGAGTGCATATTCCTCCTGTTGCTTCTGATAACGGTAGATACCGAATCCGATTCCCACAAGCAAAAGCAGCGATGCGGCAATGGCCAGCAGTTTGCCGAGAGTTTGCCTGTAGGAAGGTCCGACTTTGCCCGGAGGCATTCCTTCGGCATACCATAGAAACATTTCCCGATAGCGTTCCAAGTTCTTGGCCACACCATCTCCCGCAAAATAGTCGTAGAGTTCCTGTTCTTCTGCATTGCTGGTCTCTCCTTCGAGGAACCGCTCTACCAACTGCTGTATCTCCTTTTCATTTATCATCGTGTGAACATTTTTAAGATTCTCTTCCTTGCTCTTGACAGATTCTGGCGGACGGCACCCTCGCTACAGCCGATAATACGGGCTATCTCCGAGGTCTCCAGTCCGTCGATATGCTTCATCCGCAATACGGCCTGTTGCGTATCTGGCAGGGTGGCTATCAGTTGAACGACCTTCGCCTCTTCCTCGCTGCCGATCAGTTCACTCTCCGGTGTGTCTTCCGAGGAGTGTTCCTGACAGTTTGCCAGCGGAATGGTTTTGGCGGCCCTTTTCCTACTCAGGGCGAGACGGCGCACCATCACCACCGCCAGAGCCTCAACGCTGCGGTAGGCATCCAGTTGACGGCGCATGGCCCACAACTTCAGTACCGCCTCCTGGGTGACGTCCTCAGCCTCGTCGCTGTCAGCCAATAGTCGCATCGCCTCGTGGTGCAGCTGTTGCCGTATCTGACGTATCAGTGTTTCGAACTCCTTTTTCCGCATATTCACTACTATGACGCAGGAAAGAGCGGTAACGTGACATGCATTAACACTTATTTTGGATTCTTATTAAAAATGAACCCACGCACATGGGGTTGGGGAAAAAGAATTGTATTTATTTGGAACTTTCAAAATAATTGCGTACATTTGCACTCAAGTTATCAAACCTACAATACTGTCAATAAATATAAACTCAATAAAAATGATGAATACGAAGAAATCCTTATTCGTGATGCTGGCATCGGTGATGCTGGTGGTGATAGCATGACTCATGACATCCTGCGTAGTAGAAGACAATCCTGCAGGCAACGTAGTCGAGCCGACGGCCTCGCTCAGCACACCGCTGACGCTGGAGGCCATTGAGGACGGCAGCATCACCTTCCTCAACAATGCTGCCAACCCTGTTACCTATCAGATTAACGGCGGCGCAGAGCAGATCATTGCTGTTACAGGCGAAAATACTGGCGGTACGGAGATCGGTATCAAAGCTGGCGATGTGGTCACATTCAAGGCTACCAACACGACCTACTTCGATGATTCGAATAATTATCAATCAAACATCTCCTGCTCTGCCGACTGCTATATCTACGGAAACGTGATGAGCCTGATCGATGCAAAAAACTTCCCTACGCTGAAGGAGTTTGACACAACGAATGGCGAAGCTGCTTTCTTCTCTCTCTTTTCTTACAATACTCATATTAAGAATGACGGAAAGAACGCTCTCTTCCTGCCTGCCACGACATTGACAGACTATTGCTATTTCGCTATGTTCTATGCCTGCACCGGTATGATTGAGGCTCCAGCCCTGCCCGCCACAACATTGGCAGACTATTGCTATTACTTTATGTTCAATGGCTGCACCAATCTGGCTTCAGTATCGTGCTCGGCTACGGATATCAGTGCAAAAGACTGTACAACGGATTGGTTGCAAGGTGTAGCCGCTACGGGAACATTTACGACACCGTCAACAACAGATTGGACATCAGGCTTCAACGGCATCCCTGAAGGCTGGACGAGAGTAGATCTATAGGATAAATAATCAGTTCATTAACAGTAATTTTGGATTCTTAATTGAAAAAAATCTAATCTTGCTTTAAATTATGATTCTGTAAGAATTAATAAGGTTCTGATGACGGCATCTTGTTGGTAAAAGCATTAATTTTGCAGCCAAGAAGATGAAGAAGATATGAATTCAGGAAAGAATAGGCGCGTTGTGTCCATATTGTTACTGCTCGTTGGGATGACCGAACTGTCTGCCCAACGTAAGATGATAGTGGTCAATGTCGAGACGAAGGTGCCGGTACGTGATGTCCAGGTCTTTACAGACAACGGCCAGAACACGCAGACGGCCTGGGACGGCAGTTTCGTGCTGCCCGACAGTTTCAGCCGCGTCAACTTCCGGCATCCCAAATATGAGGAGCGTTACATCCTGAAGTCTGAACTTCGCGGCGACACCGTCTGGCTGTTGCCCAACCAGAACGCATTAGGCGAGGTCATCATCTGGGGACAGCGACGGGCTGACGAGCGGATGAGCAATATCCTGAAGCCCTCGCCCCAGCAGTTGGAACGCGACAAGATGCCCAAGGTCATTCCTGCAGGCCCCAATATCCTGGCCTTGGCGGGCTGGCTTTTCAATATTACCGTCGGCAAGAGCCTGGAAAAACGCTCCCAGCGGAAAAAGGCCCTGAAGGAAGTGCGCAGGAAGGAGGAGGAGTATCAACGCAAATGGGATATGCTCAGAGATACCACAGCCTACAAAAAAAATACGGAATAATTTGGTGGGCTAAAGAATTGTTCGTATCTTTGCACATCAAGTTTGAATCCATGAACGTATCAGAAGAACAACGACAGAAAGACGAGCGTTATATGCAGATGGCGCTCGACGAAGCCCGCAAGGCCTATAAGGAAGGTGAGATTCCGATTGGTGCCGTCGTGGTGTGCAAGGACCGCGTCATCGCCCGTGCCCACAACCTGACGGAGACGCTCTGCGACGTGACGGCTCATGCTGAGATGCAGGCCATCACGGCAGCAGCCAACACATTAGGCGGCAAATACCTGACCGAATGCACCCTCTACGTCACCGTGGAGCCCTGCACGATGTGTGCAGGTGCCATCGGCTGGGCCCAGATTCCACGCATCGTCTATGGTACTGCCGACGTGAAACGCGGCTACCAAGCCTACGCCCCTCGTGCCCTACATCCCAAGGCCACGATTACCTGCGGCATTCTGGAAGAGGAATGCCGGCAATTGATGCTCGACTTCTTCAGTCACCGGAGGTAATGCCTGACTGGCGGAAATGCAGCGTATCCAAATCGACACGCATACCTGTCCTCTTATGGGCTATTGACAGGAAGAAATAGCCTTCGCGAATGGAGTCGCTCTCATTAGGCAGCACCTTCAGCCATTTCAGTGTGCCCTGCTTCTCAGAACGGGAATCCGCCGTATTGGTGGAATCCTCCTTTCGTGTATCTACCAGATAGTCGGCCAGCGACACTGACACGTAAAGCATCAGGCTGTCGGGCCTGTTGGTCCTGAAGCCGACGTCCAGCAAGCCACCTTCTGCCGGCATCGTCAGTTGTTTGTCGGGAATATCAAACTGGGCATAGTCATCCGTCTGGCGAACTTGAACTACCTCGGTGTAGCCCTCCGACTCCAGCGTCACCTGAGTGGTCCGCTCGCGTCCCGTCAGGTTCAGTTCCGTCGTCACGACAACCAACGTGTCGGTTCCGCCCTCACCTCTATCCCTGACAATCTTCAGCCAGGAGGCAGGACAAGAGGCCTTCCACGGTCCACCCGCATGAAACAGGAAAAGGGCAGTCTGTCGCGGCACCGAATACACCTCCACCGTGGAGTCTGTGGCGACGCGCACGCCCCCTACCTCATCCTTCAGGCAACCCGCCAGAAGAAGTATCAAAATGGACACTAAAACCAGTCTGAAACCTTTCATAGGTGCAAAGGTACGAATAATTTTCCGACGGAGTGTTAATGAAACAATTATTAAACTTTCGTCTTGATTTAAATCAATTCCACGAGCCTTATTTATTAAAAATGCGTGTAGAAGTGTGACTTTTTTATAAAATTATTCGTTTTTTAGAAACTTATGCATTATTTTTGCAATCTGATTTTGCCGTGATACGGCTAAATCGGTGTGCCTCGTAAGGAGGATATATAATAATGTACACGTACATTAAATATAACTAACAAGTGAGATAAACAATATAACACTATTTTAATAATTAACTAAAGAGAGAGATTTTATGAAAAAAAGACTAACGATGTTTTTGGTCAGCCTTCTGCTCTGTATGGGTAGTGCGCTGGCACAGACAAAAGTTTCTGGTACAGTGCTCTCACAGGAAGACGGACAACCGATTATCGGTGCTGCCGTCAAGGTGGTTGGCACAAGTACGGGTCTGCTCACAGATGTGAATGGTAAGTTCACTATCACTCTGCCTGATGGCAAAGACCTGTTGGAAATCACTTATCTGGGCATGGAGCCTCAGAGAGTGAAAGCCAAGAGTGGCATGCGTGTATTCCTGAAGACCGATGCCAAGACGCTCGACGATGTGCTCGTCATCGGTTACGGTACTTCAAAGAAGTCCGCCTTCACAGGTTCTGCCGTTGAGGTGAGCAGCAAGGACATCACAACCCACGTAACTTCCACAGCCACAAGTGCTTTGGTAGGTAAGGTGGCTGGTGTCATGGCAACTTCAAGTTCTGGTGCTCCCGGTAGTGCTCCGACCATCCGTATCCGCGGTATCGGTTCTTACGCTGCCAGTTCTACACCGCTCTACATTGTCGACGGTGTGCCCATGGAGCAGAGCATTGCATCTATCAACCCCGATGATATCGAGTCGATGTCAGTGCTGAAGGATGCTTCTGCAAGCGCCATCTATGGTAACCGTGGTGCTAACGGTGTAATCATCATCACCACCAAGAAAGCCAAGAACAACCAGGATGCTGAGATCAAGGTTGACATGAAGTGGGGTTCTAACGGTCGTCTGGTTCCACAGTACGATATCATCAAGAATCCTGCTGAGTACTACGAGACGGTTTACCGTTCACTCTACAACAGCCAGATTTATCATGGCAAGACTCCCGAACAGGCATACGACTATGCCGACCGTACCATCCTGTCAAGCACAGGCGGCGGTACCGGCGTGCAGGTCTATACCATTCCTGAGGGTCAGAACCTCGTGGGTCACGACTTCAAGCTGAACCCGAACGCTACCCTTGGTTATTGGGACGGTGAGTACTACTACTATCCCGATGACTGGTACGACGAGCTCTATCACAACTCGTTCCGTCAGGAGTACAATGTCAGCGCCAGCGGTTCTACCGGTGCCCTGAACTACTACGCCAGTGTAGGTTATCTGAACGATGGTGGTCAGGTGGCAAACTCTAACTATCAGCGTTACACCTCACGTGCCAACGTGGAGTATCAGGCTAAGAAGTGGCTGAAGCTGACCACAAACATGGCTTTCACCCACAACATCAGCGAGTCGCCTTCGTACTCTTCCAGTACTTACGGAAGCTCAAGCAACCTGTTCTACTATGCCAACTCGATGGGTTCCATCTATCCGCTCTACCTGCGCAACCAGGATGGCAGCATCATGACTGAGAACGGCCGTACGCTGTACATGACGAACAACAACTCGAACCAGATCCGTCCGGGCTTCATCAACAATGCTGCCCGCGACAACGACTTCAACCGCACAAAGGGCTACGGTGACATCTTCACCGGCCAGTGGGCTGCCGTCGTAACCCCGATCACAGGTCTGAACCTGACCGCTCAGCTGAGTGCTACCGACATCAACAAACGTACCAACTACCTGTACAGCGCATTTGCTTCTTCAGGTTCTGTTGATGGTGAGGTTGACGTCATCCACGAGCGTACATTCTCTGTTAACCAGCAGTATCTGGCTAACTATACCCATACGTTCAACGAGGTTCACAACATCAGCGTTCTGGCAGGTTACGAGCAGTACAAGATTTTGTATCAGGAACTGGAAGGTTACAATGACCACCTCTATGATCCGTTCATCGCTGAGTTGGACAACGCCAAGGGTAGCGACAAGAAGCAGGCTTATTCATATACAAGCAACTATATGACCGAAGGTTTCCTCGGCCGTGTAGGTTATGACTATGACAACCGCTACTTCGTAAACGCTTCTCTCCGTCGTGACGCTTCTTCAAAGTTTGCTCCCGGACACCGTTGGGGTACTTTCTGGTCAGCAGGTATCGCCTGGCAGATCAACAAGGAGAAGTTCCTGCAGAACGTGAAGTGGGTGGACGTCCTGAAGTTCAAGCTCTCCTACGGTGAGAACGGTAACGACCAGGGTATGAACTACTATGCATACGCAGATCGTTTCTCTACATCTTACAACAATGACACCGGCGCCTACAGTATCCAGCAGAGTGCCATGGGTAATGAAGACCTGACATGGGAGACCAAGAAGAGCTGGAATGCCGGTATCGACTTTGCTCTGTTCAAGAACCGCCTCATCGGTTCGTTGGAGGTTTACACCGGTAAGACCAGCGACCTGCTGTGGTCAAAGACCCTTCCCGCATCAGCCGGTAAGACCGTGAACAGCTACTACATCAATATCGGTACACTGAAGAACAGCGGTATTGAGTTCTCATTGGATGCAAACATCCTCCGCACAAAGGATATCAACTGGAATGTGAACCTCGCACTTGCCCACAACAAGAACGAGTTCACAGAGCTCGACCCCGCTATCGTAGAGACTGGCCAGCGCTACTCTAACCAGATTATCCGCGTAGGCGGTTCTTCAGCCCAGGCCTACATGGTGAAGTATGCTGGTGTGAATGAAGAGGGTCAGGCCCTGTATCACGCACAGTTCCTTCTCGACAAGGATGGCAATCGTATCAACCAGGACAAGCTTGAAGACGGTTCTCTCGACCCGATGACGGGTGACACCCAGGTGAACTCCTACGGTGAGAATCCCGAGTTCGGTGTAGAGGAAGGTCTCGTTACCGATATCTCAAAGGCTACCCGTTATGACGTTGGCGACATTCTGCCAAAGGTTCAGGGTGGTTTCGGTACAACACTTTCTGTATATGGCATTGAGCTGACTGCTCAGTTCAGCTTCCAGCTCGGTGGTAAGTTCTACGACGGTTCTTATCAGCAGCTGATGCACAATGCACTCGCTTCTGAGGCCGGTAAGGCCATGCACCGCGACCTGCTCGACGCCTGGAGTGAGACCAACAAGGGTTCTGACATTCCTCGTCTGAGTAACGCTTCGGTTGACGACCCGGGTGTCGGTTCACAGACCGCTCAGGATCGTTTCCTGACAAACAGCAACTACCTGTGCCTGAACAACCTGTCGCTGGGTTACAATCTGCCACGCAGCATCGTTACTCCGCTTACTCTCCGTGGCATCCGTGTATATGTTGCAGGTGAGAACCTGTTCCTGCTGACGGCACGTAAGGGTATGGATCCCCGCTATAACCTCGGTATCGGTTCTATGACCTCTGGTGGTGGTCTGGCATCTGGTAGCTATTCTGCCATGCGCTCTATCACTGCTGGTCTGACGGTTACTTTCTAAAGGTATAAAGGTAAAAAAGTAAAAAAGTAAAAGATATGAAACTATATAAGATTTCCACATTGATGCTTGGTGCAGCCCTTCTGACTGTATCTTGCAGCGATATCGACGAGCAGGTGCCACAGTCAGGTAGCTTGACTACAGAGCAGGTGCAGGAGACTAATGTAGCTGTGCCTTCACGCCTTCAGGCCACCTTCGACGGTATGTTCAACTTTATGGCAAAGCCTAAAGGTGCCTATCCCACCAGCTCACGTGCTGACGACTTCGGCTTCGTGATGGCTGCCATCTCACTCGATTACGAAGGTGCTGACATGACCAGCGACAATAACGGTTACAACTGGTTCAGTACTCCTCAGGAGTATTCAACCCGTAACCCGAACTATGCCAACCCGTTCATCCGCTATAAGGTTCCTTATACGGAGATTGGTCTGGCCAACGACTTTATTGCCTCTATGCCTGCAGAGACAGCTGCCACGCCAGAGGGTAAGAACAAGCTTGCCCAGGCCCGTGCACTCCGCTGCTTCTCCTATATGGCACTGGCTCCCTACTTCCAGGGCAACTACGCTCAGCACGCTGACGATCCTTGTGTTCCCCTGCTGGTTGAGGGTGCCGACTTTACCAACAACCCACGTGCTTCAGTGAAGGAGGTTTACGAATACGTTATCAAGGAACTGACCGAGCTGCTTGACGACCTCGGCGGTCTGGAGCGTAGCTCAAAGGCATACATCAATGAGAATGTGGCTTACGGTCTTCGTGCCCGTGCCTACCTCGCTATGGGTAAGTATGCAGAGGCTGCCGCTGACGCCAAGAAGGCTGCTGAGGGCTACACACCGGCTTCTATCTCAGAGGTAAGCGTTCCTGCTTTCTGCCGCCTGAGTGAGCACAACTGGATCTGGGGTATCAACGTGTTCGACGACCTCGTAAAGAGTTCCGGTTATCCCAGCAGTTCATCATGGATGTGCGCCTTCACCGGCGACGGCTATGGTCCTGCCTGTACCGTTGTTCCCTGCATCAACGTATTGCTTTACAACAAGATTCCTGATACCGACGTCCGCAAGGGCTGGTGGCTCGACGAGAATCTGCACTCACCCAACTGGGCTGACCTGGTATGGACTGATCCTGCCGATGCTTCTATCTTCGCCAAGGGTGACGCTATTGCAACATTTGAGACCAGCGATGGTGGCAAGGTGGCTTTCCTGCCTTACACAAACATCAAGTTCGGCCAGAAGAGTGGCGTAGGTAACTCTCTGAACAACAACGACTGGCCCCTGATGCGTGTTGAGGAGATGATCCTCATCCAGGCTGAAGGTCTTGCCAAGAGCGGCAAGGAGGAAGAGGCTCGCGGGGTTCTGGAGAACTTCGTAAAGACCTATCGTGATCCTGAGTACAAGAGCACTAACGGTGGCCGCAGCCTCGCTGACGAGATCTGGTACCAGCGCCGTGTAGAGCTCTGGGGTGAAGGATTCTTCGTGTCAGATGCCCGCCGTCTCGGCAAGCCCATCGTACGTATCCACAGTGCTGACACCAAGACCAATGGTTCTAACCTGCCAGCAGCCTTCCAGTTCAACATCTCACCTGACAACGCTTATCTGAACATGCGCTTCCCGACCACTGAGATGAACAACAACCGTGGTATCGTGGACAACCAGGGAGGTAATCAGCCTGTTTCCGGCGACCTGCCTGATCTCCGTGATGGTGTTACTGATTAATAAAGAGTTAAGAAACTAAGAATTAAGAGATTATGAAAATAAATAAATTATTCCTCGGTCTGCTCGGCCTCTCAGCCATGGTGATGGCATCATGTTCTGACAGCGACGACTATTCGTGGGCATCTATTACTGGTGGCGATCAGGTCTACTTCAGCAATGAACTGCCCGCTAAACAGAATCTCTCGATGAATGATACGAAGTTCACGATTCCCGTGAGCCGTGTTAGCACCAGTGGTTCTGCTACTGTGAACATCTCTCTGACCTCTGATGACAATTTCCTCTCAGCGCCCTCTTCTGTTTCATTCGCAGCAGGAGAGTCTGTAGCCAACCTTCAGATCAGTTACGATCCTCAGGCACTGGGTTATGACAATTATAAGAATGCTGAGTTGAAGATTACCGACGAGGGCCAGACCAATGCATACGGATATTCAACGTATTCATTCTCTGCAGGTATTCCTTCACCCTATAAGAGCCTTGGTAAGGGTGTCTATACTGATGACTACTATTTCGGTGAGACTGTAACGGTCACCATCATGCAGAATCAGGAGAACAAGAACGCTTACCGTGTGATGGCTCCCTACAAGAACATCACAGGCGGTGGTGATGACTACCTTGAGCTGACGGTTCTCAAGCCGGGCGATATGGTTGGAGACGTGACGATTACCCAGCCGGACCTCGTCATTTTCAAGGACTTCAATTCCGGTTATCATCATTCAAGCTATGATGCCGATGTCATGCTTTACCATCCCAGCGTATTTACAAAATACCAGGATGAGTCATTCTGGCTGTTCAGCAAGGTCCTTGCCTACCAGGAGAACGGTACTCCCGGACAGATCCAGCTCGCTCCTTTCTACTATATGGATGGTGTAGGTGGCTGGAATGCCTCTCAGGGTGATGGCGCTGTCATTATCACATTCCCGGGCTATGCTCCTAAGGATCTGAGCGTTGACGTACAGTATTTTGGTGTCCTGTCAGATGTTGACGGTTCTGCCAACGCTGCCATCGACGTGGCCTTTGGCGCTGACGTTACTGATGCAAAAGCTGTCGTTGTAAGTGCCGATGCTGATCCGGACGCTGTGGCCGATGCCATCGCTGCAGGTGATCTCGAGGCAAATGATGTTGCACCCGGCGTTAACTTCATCCCCATTGAGGAGGGTCTCACCGGCAAACTGATGGTTGTGCTCGTCGTCCTTGACGAGGGTGCTGTGAAGGGCATCTATCCTATCAACTTTGAGTATTACGGTGGTGGTGCCAACCCATGGGAATCTCGCGGTATAGGTCTCTATACAGAGGATTTCATCAGCAGTCTCTACGGCGCTGAGCCTGTTACATACGAAGTAGAAATTGAGGAGAACACCGATACTCCGGGACTCTATCGCATGGTGAGTCCTTATGCAGAGGCATTCCCCTACAATGAAGAAGGCGACTGGGATATCAGCACTACCTACAACATCGAGGTGTATGCCATGGATCCCGAGGCTGTATATATTCCGACTCAGCCCACTGGTGTTGACTGGGGTGACGGTCCTTTATCAATCGTCAGCTGGGGTGCCTACTATCTCGCAGGCGGATACTCTATCGATGACCTGAAGGCAGCCGGTTATATGGGCACATTGGTTGACGGTGTCATCACACTGCCCGTATTTGAGCAGGAGACCGGACAAGGCACCATGCTATATCAGGGTCTGATATATCTGGGCGATAATGGCTACTACGGCTGTACGGACGGTGCCTTTAAGCTCGTCCTGCCGGAGGCTGTTTCTGCCGGTGCACGTGCAAAGGCTGCCAGCCAGGCCAAGGCTCGCAACTTCGAGAGACGTCTGAAGGGTGGTAAGCTCAGTATGAAGGCTCTGCGCATCCAGAAGAACAGAATGGCTCCCCTGGTTCGCAACCTCACGATGATGAAGTAATTGAACGCTATGTAATTATCAAAGGTGTACCCGCCTCTAAGGGAGGGTACACCTTTTTCACTTTTAAACAACAAAGATAATGAAGAAGTCCCTTTTCCTGATACTTGCCCTCTTCTGGGGCTGTCTGGCCATGAATGCCAGACCAGCCTATCCTGGCAAGTTGTCAGTCACCTTGCCCAATGGCAAACAAGTAGTACTCACCCACCGTGGAGATGAGCATATCAGTTTTTTCACCGATGAAGAAGGCAATGCTTACCGCAGGTCAGCCAATCAAGGCGGATTCGAGCAAATCAACATGGATGAAGTCAGAGAGATATGGCAGTCCCGTCTTAACCGTGCCAATAAAGCCCGCTCTATCCGTGCAGCAAAGAGGATAGGCAAGCCGGCAGGCAACCTGATAGGTACCAAGAAGGGACTCGTTATCCTGATGCAGTATGCCGACTACTCGTTCGTCACTAAGAATGTGAAGGCGGTTTTTCAGGACTACTTCAACAAGACGGGCTATACAGACTACGGGATGGCCGGTTCCGTGAGAGACTATTTCAAAGCTCAGAGCTACGGCCTGTTCGATCTGGAATTCGATGTGGTTGGCCCTTATACGGCAGCACACAGCATGGTCTATTATGGTGCTCATAATGGTAATGAACACGACATCCGTCCCGAGGAACTGATCAAGGAAGCCTGTGAAATGGCGGATGCCGATGTGAATTTCGCCGACTACGACTGGGATAATGACGGTGAAGTGAATCAGGTCTTTGTGGTCTATGCCGGCTATGGAGAGAATTATGACAATACGGCAGACAACATTTTTGCCAACTGCCTCTGGCCACATGAGTGGAATCTGAAATACGCTGGCATCAACCTCAGACTCGACGGAAAGGATATTACCACTTACGCCTGCAGTTGCGAGTTGGATGGCATAGAAGGAACGAACCTTGATGGTATTGGAGCTGCCTGCCACGAGTTCAGCCATTGTCTGGGCCTGCCAGACTTCTACGACACCATTGGTAATAATTATGGCATGGGATCATGGGATGTGATGGATGGTGGAAGCTACAATAACAATTCACATACGCCAGCAGCCTTTACTTCCTATGAACGGATGTTTGCCAGATGGCTTACCCCCACCGAGCTGAACACCATGACACGTATTGAGGGTATGAAGCCTTTGACGGAAAGTCCTGAGGCCTATATCCTCTATAACGACAACAACAAGAATGAGTATTATCTGCTTGAGAACCGTCAGCTTGATGGCTTTGACGCAGCTAATGCTGGACATGGACTACTCGTACTGCATGTGGATTATGATGAGGAAATATGGATCTACAACAAGGTGAATACGAATGCAAATCACCAGCGAATGACCATCATCCCGGCAGATAACAAACTGACATACGCCTCCGAATCTGGCGACGTGTTCCCCAGCAAAAAGGGAGTGACATCACTCACCAACTACACGACACCTGCCGCCACCCTGTATAATGACAATACCGACGGTCGCAAACTGATGAACAAGCCCATCGACCACATTACGGAGAGTGAAGACGGACTAATCTCGTTTGTCGCCTGCCGTCCTGAGCTGCCCATTCCTGAGCCAGGGGAAGGACAGGAGATTGAGGGCGAGGCTGCATTTACGGTTACTTGGCCTGCAGTAAGCGGTGCCATCGGCTACGAAGTGGAAGTGACGGAGATTGGCTCGTCGTCTGATAATCCAAAGGAAGCCTTGGAAAGAGAATTCAACTTTGATGAGTTCGTCAGCAAGTCCATCGGCTTCACGGATGTATCATCAAAGATGGTTGACTATGGCCTTAAAGGCTGGTCTGGCAACAAGATATACACATCGCCGAACAAGATGCGTATCGGCACCTCTTCTGCTTCCGGCTATGTTGTAACAGCTACTTGGAATGTACCCCAGTCGTCTGAGTTTACGATTGTCATGGGGGCTGATGTGGGGAAAGCCGGCACGTCAGTGAAAGGAAAGCTCAGAATGGCCTATGGTAATGACGGAGATAAGGCGACCTATGAAACCGTTGACTTTGAGGTGACAGGCGATGGCCGACAGGTATTCAGCTTCCAGGTCAAGAAGGATCTCTTCTGGATTGAGATCCGCCCTGAGGGCCTGATGCACCTTAACTACTTTGCCATCTATGATGGTATCTGGTCATTAGAACAACTCGGGTATCAGACGAATGCTGCGCGTCAGTCTGCACGAAGGAAGGCATCGATCGTGACGAACCATACCACTGACACCAATAGCATCACCCTGAGAGACCTGAACACAAAGAGCCGCTTTATGTACAAGGTGCGCACCCTTGGTGAAGAGGATACTTACTCACTATGGAGTGAGGAACATACGTTTAAGTTCAGCAATTCCTCTGGCATCGAAGGTATTACAGCCAATCCGGGCAAGAATGCTCCCATCTACGATCTTCAGGGACGAAGCTATGCCGACCCGACAGATCTCAGAAGAGGATTCTATATCATCGGAGGAAAGAAAGTAATCAAGTAATCAAATAAATAAGAAGGAGAGTCATTTGTGACTCTCCTTCTTATTATTCTTGAACATCACATTCTCTTTACTGATCAGATAGCGTTGATAGAGCGGAAATCCTATCTCGTCTGTTTCCCATTCATGGTAATACGACGTGGGGTACATCTTGATCATGATGTTCTTAATTCCACACTTGAACATCTCGACCTGGCTTTCACTCAGCTTCAGCGATGTCCTGGAGATGAATCGGTCCGCGAAGCCATGACCAACGTCTGTCTTTACACCTTCATTGGCATTATGCGTAAAACCCGTGAGTTGCTGCACAGAGTCGTTCATAAAGGTAATGACCACGTAAGAGTCATAGGTCATCTGAGAGGTTCGTGAGAACGTGGACAGATAAAGGATGGCCGACTTCGACTTAGCCTCAATGTCCATGTCAAGTGACACATTAGGGTCATCGAGGAAACGCACCTGCGAACTGGCCGTCAGGCTGCATACGAGCAGCGTGAGTGATAGAAACAGTTTATTCATCATTTCACCACAACGACCAGATACTTGCTGGTTGACCAGAAGAGGTCAGGATCCGTAATGCGGAGCACATACTGCTTGTTGGCATCACGCTGCAGAGTGTAGGAGCTTGACGGGTGGGCCGTCATCATCTTGGCAGACTTGCTGTAGAACTTGATCTCCTTGTCAATGCGGTAGTCGATCTTCGTGAAGTACTCCTTGTTGAAGTTGGCCTGCAGCACACGACCGTGATCCAGGATCATTTGCTCCTTCAGTTCCTTCTCCGTACCGAATACGAACCAGGCGGTGTGCAGTTCCTTATCCTGTGTGCTGATGGTTTGGGCACGTTCTGTGGTCTCCTCGGTGAGCTGGTTCACATTGGTCGTCAGATTAGCCACCACCTCGTCGAGCTCAGCAATGTGGATGTCTTTCTTGTCGAGTTCCTCACGGAGGGCCTGCAACTGAAGCTCCTTCTCCTCCATCTGCTTCTGCATCGTCTCGATGAGCTTCTTCAGCTGGTCACCCTTGAACGAACTCTCGCGCAACTGCTGCTTCAGCTTGTTGATGAGTTCCTTGTTCTGACGCATCGTCTGCTGGATGAACTGCATATTCTCCTTGATACGCTTGGCTGAATTGGTTCCCTCACCCTGCTGGGCAAGCGTCACACGGTTCTGGGCATCGGTAATCTCACGGAAGCCCTCCTCAATGTCGCTGAAGGTCGAAATCATGTCGTTAATCTCGTTGTCCTTCTGGGCAATGATCTGGTTCAGTGAATCACGCTGCTGGATGGCCGCGAGGTCCTGCTTCGGTGCCTCGTTCTTACAACTGACGATTGCCAGTGCCGCTACGGCCAGAATTGTTAACTTTTTCATACTTACTAATATTATTGTATTACTAATCTTATTGCGGTAGCAAATTCTTCACTTTTCACTCTTCACTTTTCACTTCTCACTTCCTGCAAGGACGATGACAATCTCACCCTTCGGTTCCTTTTCCTTGAAGTGGGCAATCACCTCGTCGAGCGTGCCACGCACACTTTCCTCGTGAACCTTAGAAATCTCACGGCAGACGCTCACCTGTCGGTCGCCGCCATAAACCTCGGCAAACTGCTGGAGCGTCTTCACCAATCGGTAGGGCGACTCATAGAAGATCATCGTGCGCGTCTCATCCTTCAAAGAGAGCAGTTTTGTCTGACGGCCCTTCTTCTGGGGCAGAAAGCCTTCGAAGGCAAAACGGTCACACGGCAGGCCACTCGACACCAAGGCAGGCACGAAAGCCGTAGCTCCAGGCAGACACTGTACCTCTACCCCAGCCCTGACTGCCTCACGCACCAAGAAGAACCCGGGATCGCTGATGCCCGGCGTACCGGCATCGCTGATAAGAGCCACATTCTCACCCGCCAGCAGACGGCTGACAATATTCGCCGACGTGCCATGCTCATTGAACTTATGATGCGACATCAGCGTGTTCTTAATCTCGTAATGCTTCAAAAGGATGCCCGATGTCCGGGTATCTTCTGCCAGCACCAAATCCACCTCTTTTAAGAGGCGGACAGCACGGTATGTCATATCCTCCATATTCCCGACTGGCGTCGGTACTATATACAATATGCCCATAATCCGTCGCAAATTTAGTCCAAAATCTCATAACAAACAAAAAAAACGCTAAAATCTTTGCAATTTTTAAAACGTATTTGTACTTTTGCAGAAAAAACAGACGTAAATGACAGAAAACGTATTCGGTGAACAACACCGTCCAGGCAGAATCGAAGTCATCTGCGGTTCCATGTTCTCAGGCAAGACCGAGGAATTGATCCGCCGTCTGCGTCGTGCCCAATTTGCACACCAGAAAGTGGAGATCTTCAAGCCCGCCATCGACGTGCGCTACTCCGAGGAGGATGTGGTCAGCCACGACCAGAAGCATATCCCCTCCACGCCCATCGACTCCTCCGCCAGCATCCTGCTGCTGTCGTCAGACATCGACGTGGTTGGCATCGATGAGGCACAATTCATGGATATGGGACTGGTGGATGTCTGCAACGAGTTGGCCTATCGGGGGGTGCGCGTCATCATCGCCGGACTCGACATGGACTACAAGGGCGTTCCCTTCGGCCCCATGCCTGCCCTCTGTGCCATCGCCGACGACGTGACCAAGGTACATGCCATCTGCGTGAAGTGCGGCAGCCTTGCCTATGTCAGCCACCGCACCGTCGACAACGACAAGCGCGTGTTGCTCGGTGAAACGCAGGAATACGAGCCTTTATGTCGAGATTGCTACCAAAAAGCGCTCCGAAACGAAAAATCATCCGAATAAATTTGGTGGTTTCGGGAAAAATGACTACCTTTGCAGCCGCTTTCGAATGAAATGCAAATAAGGTCGATCCGTTAGCTCAGTCGGTAGAGCACAACACTTTTAATGTTGGGGTCTTGGGTTCGAGCCCCAAACGGATCACCAAAGACAAGAGAAAAGTCGCTGATTATCAGCAACTTTCTTATTTGAAAGAATTATTTGTCCCCTTTTTTGTCCCACATAAGCAGAATTATTCAAGCATTACTTTTAATATTCTTTAACTGTCAAATGGCGACAAACACGCTTTTTTCTGTATAATCAGGCGTCTTACTTGATATTTTTCATTTGCTGGAGAACTAGTCTTCCTACGTTCAAAGCTTTGTTAATAACATCCCTCAAATCCGTGTCATACTGAGATTTCTTTTTAGTCATATTATTCGACTTAAAAGGTTTGAAACTGTCACGGGAAATACAAAAACAACAATTTAGCTTTTTGAGGTCAATATCAGTCTCTTTAACTCCTATCAATCGTAAAAAATTGAGCACAGAAGATATATTTGGAGATTTATTTCTAGTACTCTTTTTAATCCATAACACAGGATTACCTCCATCATAACTGTCCCCGCTTAATACATGAGACAGTCGATCAGGACTTGTTGAACTATCTATATAGCCCTTTTCACATAATCCTTTATGCAATCCTTTTACTTCATCCTCCGTCAAGTTTTCGATGGGAAGGAAAGTTTTCCTGCTTTTGAGGTCAATTTTATCATATTTCTTTTTCCATCCAGCAAGTAGAACAGAGTAACCATCCTCAGATTTTTCATTTTTGGAATCGCTTAATGATAAAGTGAGCATATCATTATCACAATTTTCTGATGTAAAATATACATCTGGCTTTTTCATCATCTCCTCGAACAAATCCTCACTACCTGATAGTTTCAACAATTCCTCTATCAGGACCTTATCTTCTTCAACTAAAAACGGCTCAATTTGAGAAAAAAATCTTCTCATATGAATAATATCATACAAGATTGATTTAACATATACATTAATGTCAAGCTTTACGCCATCATAACACCAACCAAAAAAAGGGTCATCATTAGCCAAAGATATGAATAACCTCTGAATCTCATCTACATCTTTTCCAGAGTAGATTTTGGAAACATGAGCTACATGATAGAGCCCCAACACTAACAAATAGGAAGACTGTTTAAGACAACTATTACGTATATTTGCAGATTCATTTATCAACTTATCAAAACTCACATTAACATTTTTCCAAAGAGAATCATCTTCCTTTATTTGAATAGGTGTGAAGACTTTATAAAGTTCCTCAAACACAACTTGCTTATCAGAGACATCAGGAATCTCTTTTGCGTTATGAAAATAACCTTGTCGATATGGATCTAAAAGGCAACAATTAAAGTCTTTATCATATTGTATAATTAATTGTTCACAGAGAGTCGCTAAGTCAGAATACTTTTCAAGAGGTGTTATATTACTTTCAAATCGATTTATAACATCAAGGAACCTATTATACTCAGGCAAAACAAAAAACAAGTTCCCACAATCCCTTCCGTCCACTGCGAATCTGAAGTCAGATAAAGTATGTGTATTTATAGATTTCAAAATACCATTATATATCGTATCACTAATCTCTTTGTAATGGTTGAGTAAAACACGGGATTTTTCCTCACCTAATCTACAAAAAAAAATCATAAGCTTCTTCATAGGTGTAACGAGATTTTAAATCTTCGCGATTTGTCAGCTCATTAAAAGCGGATTGCTTTTTTTTGTCCAGTATCGTTCTCACTATTCTTACAAAAGGAAGCCGAATAAATTCTACAAAAGTAAAATACTGGCAGAAAAGCCTCACTAACTGAGGATCAAATTCTCTTTCTTTTATATTTACCAATTTTTCCAACTGATTATAACGTTGCCCTGCAAATGACATATGATATAATATATCATTATAAGATGCTGTGTTCTTACTCTTATCTTTCATAAACAATTATATTTTGAAAACCGGGAATACAGGCCATCTGATAATACAATATATATTATAAATGTATAAAGAGAATCGTTGCTGAATCTCTTCTCTTTATCCTCTTTACCTTTTATACACATCATATTATTAGATACTTTCGATTTTAAGACATGCAAATTTATGAAAAATAATTGGAAATACCTGTGATTATGGTATTTGCCCCTTCTTTTTTTAATATCATTTAAGAACAAATCATATGAAAAGGGAAAAACATCACTGAGATTCCCCGGTGTCCTGTTGCCAGGCATATATAGAGCAAATGGAATTATCTGCGACCTCCGAAGTGACCAGAACCGTTATTGCGGTTGCTGTGAGTGTTCTGAGCAACCTGACGGTTCGAAGTATTATTACCGTGGCCACTCGTGTTACGCCAAGTCCTGTTGTCAGCGGGCTTGTTGCTGTGAGCCGTTGTATTGCCGTGATGTACGGTAGGCTTGTTCAGACCACGATCAGCATAGAGGGTAGCTGGCTTGTGATTGTTACCGCCCTTGTAATTCACATATACTGTCGGGCGAGCCTTGTACCGCTTGTAGGAATGGGACGATGAAAGAGCTTTATAAATAAGGCTATCATCCGTTTATTGATCTTTCATATTGAAAGTAAACATAAATATTTTCTATCATTATGTAATGATATAAATCAATTTTGTTTCACTTTGCTATTAATTATTGTTAATTATAAGACATTTTGATAATATGTTTCTTGATT
>Ga0310786_10004098_pt1 | contig 20476 bp, 37 predicted proteins | sample AusTroGonzalo_MG_FD_203881 | JGI IMG/M metagenome (GOLD analysis project Ga0310786, IMG submission 203881) | Bovine rumen microbial communities from tropical cattle in Woodstock, Queensland, Australia - Gonzalo_03 (v2) (version 2) | ecosystem: Host-associated > Mammals > Digestive system >... | reverse complement strand
AGGCCCTTTGTCATTCTCTGGACCTTTTCCGCTGTCGTTCCGTATGCATTCGCAAGATCTGTCCAGCTGTTGGCCTTTGCCGCTGTCTCCGCGATCAGCTGCCATACCTCGCCGACTGCCTGTTTGATCGTGTCCAGCATCCCCGTAAAAATACCTTCGATGCTGTCCGCGATCGCGTTTCCGACGTCCGCCAGGCTGCCGATCGTGTCCGCCACGCTTTTCGCGGCGACCGTCGCCATATCCGCGTCCTTTGCCAGATCCTTGAAGCCGTCGCCGGTGCTCTCCAGCTCGTTCTTCATGTTTGCCAGCGCGGCCCGGCTCTCATTCAGCTTCTGTTCGTACTTTGCCACCGCGTCCGCGTTGTCGCCGTACTTCTGCCGTACCTCTTCCAGCGCTTCCGTGTTTGCCTTTACGATCTTTTCCTGCTCCGCGATCTGCTTCTGCAGGCTCTTTGCCCTGGTCTCTGCCTTCTGCTGTTCCGTGGCGTTCTTGCCCAGCTCAGCCGTTTCCGCCTTCAACTCGCTCCGCAGGGTTTTCAGGTTCCGCTGTGCTTCCTTGATGGCGTTCCTGTACTGCTGTTCGCCCTCCAGTATGATTTTCTGTTTGATATCGTTGTCCGCCATCCGTCTCAGCTCCTTTTGCGTTTCCCGCCTGTCAGTGCGCCCAGAATGCCCTTCCCGTAATTCATCCGCGTGTCGTAATCCGCCCGGATCCTGTACATGTCCTTAATCCATCCGGGCTGCATCCTCCGCGCTTCCGTGATCGATATTCCGGCGATCAGCGCGTACCCGTAAAATTCACGGGCCCGCGTCGCCCGCCGGTTCATCCGTTTTTTGCTTCATATTCCTTTTCCAGCGGGTTTGCCTTCTTGTCACTCGCCTTCCCGCCGTCTGCCGTCTCGCTTTCCATTCCGTCCCGTATTGCCGCGCGGATCGCCCCGGCAATCTCCCTGAGCTTCGCCATACTCTCATGGCTTGTGATCTCGTTCCCTGTAATATCTTCCGGCATGCCGTCCAGGTTCCGCTGGCAGTTTGCCATGATCCTGAACAGCGTTTTCACTGCCTTGACCATGCCGCTGCCGCCGCTGATCGCGTCGAACGCCTGGCGGATTCCGCCGTATTCATTCTCAATCTGCTCCAGTGCCCACAGGTCAAACCGCAGCCTGTACAGCTTGCCGTTGATCCGTACTTCCGGTTTCAGCTCCTCTTCCTGCTCCTGCAGAGTCTTCTCCATTTCGCTCATGATCATTTTCTCCTTTTCTGATCTGATAGTGAAAAGCAGGGAGAGGCATCTGTCTGCCCCTCCCTGTGTTCTGGCCCTTAGGTGATTCCCGCCATCGCTTTCAGCCAGGCAACCGCTGCCGCTTCCGTTGCCAGAGGCGCGTCATTCGTGATCACGAACGACATGGCCCCGCCGGAACTCAGCTGCACACCCACACCGACGCCGTTGATCGTCTGGTGCTGATAGTTGATGCTGTCAGTCGCCGTCGATACGCTGATACCGTCCACGGTGAATTTGGACTTGTAGATCCAGTAGCAGATCCACTGATCCGTTTCAGACACCGGTTCCTCGTTCCATACATAGAATCCGATACCGTAGTAGTCCGGATCGCTGTCGTCGATGATCAGGTCGTTCGTCGCCGTCGTCCAGCTCAGCAGCGCTTTCTTGATCGCGCTGGGCAGATCCGCCAGCTCAAACGCGGTGTTCACTCCGGTCAGCTTCTTCTTGTGCGCGATGCGGATACCGTCCGCGTGGTCCTGGCCCTCCGCGTACTGGAAATTGATGTCTGCCTTTACGACCAGGTTGTCCGCCACCGCGCCGCTGCTGTATGTCACAGCGCTGCCGGCGCCGCCGCCGGTTACCTTCGCGTACGTAAGGCCCTTACAGGTAATGTACATAGGCTTTCCTCCCGTTATTCAATGATTCCGAGTTCCTTCAGCGTCAGTTTCATCTGGTAGTTCATGACGCTCTGTACCCTCGGTTCGATCCGTTTCCGCATGTCCTTCAGATACGGATCCTTTTTCTTTTTTGCGCCGGTTCCCTTATGGTAATAGCCTTTGTTGATGATCACATTCTTCATTTCGTTGCTCACGCCGCGCCTGTCTGTGCCCTGTGTATAGACTTCCACCCAGCACTCTTCCGGACCCTCATGGATTTCAGTCTGCTTCACGCTGCGCTGCATATCGCCCGTCGCGATATGGTGCCTCTCGGCGATCGCGTTCTGCATTTCCTTTTCGATCACCTTCGCCCCGGCCCAGAGTACTTTCCGTGTCACTTCCCTCCGGAAGTTCTCATCCAGTTTCCTGAGCCTGTCCTCCAGTGCGAAATCCGAATAGGTCATCTTAGCCATTTCCCGCCGCCTCCGTCGTATAGATCAGCGGCATCCGCATTCTCACGTTCCATACCCATCTGACCTTCGAAATGTCATCCAGGTAATCCCGCTGCGGCATGGTGTAGAGAAGTCCCCGCCCTGCAAGCACGCTCTGCACCTCCGTGATCCATGCGTGGCTTCCGCCGGTCACATAGACGGTGATCCTCACGTTCACCGCCTGGGCGACCTTCCGGCCGTCCGCATGGTCTCCCGCGGCTTCACCGGTCACTTCCACAACGCCGCAATTCTGCGGCGCTTTTTCTTCCCAGGCGTCCTCCGCGAATTCAATCCCGCTGATCGTATTGAGCGCCGTAATCAGCTCTTCGATCTTGTCAACCGTCACCGGCGTCGCCGTTCTCGTCGTTCTCGTCCTGCTCATTGCGGTCGCTCCTTTCCGCCGTGATTTCCAGTCCGCCCGCCGGCGTTTCATAAATGCGTACAACCCGGTACTCCCTGCCCTCATAGATCAGGCTGGATTCTCCGTGATAGTCAGCCGCCAGCGTCAGATTAAACTGGTATTCAGGACTGTATCCCGCGTTCTGTGCCTGGTAATACTCGCTCTGCCTGACTTTCCGGACCGTGCACAGCGCCAGCCGTGTCTGGTCCGTTGTCTGCTCGTGTACGCCGTGTGCCTTCCGCGTTTTCGTCACCAGAAGGATGGATGCGGCTTTAGCCATTGCCGCTCACCCAGCCTTCCCGGTATCCCGTCGTGTGCATGATCTTGTCCAGCATGTTTTCAAAAGCATTCTCAAGCTTTTCCGGATTCTCCGTCCATGGCGCCTTCGCTTTCACATACGTCAGCACCGCTGTCCGGATCCAGTCATCCGTAATCGTGCAGTTCCAGCTCGTCACCTTCGGCATGGTTTCGCCCTGCGGCACCGCTGTCGTATAGGTGAACGTACCTGTAATCGTCACACCCCGGGTTCTCAGTTCGATCAGCGCCGCGCTGATCAGCCTGCACAGTTCCGGCTCGTAATACTCATCCATCGCCTGGCAGGCGAGTTTTGCTTCGTTCAGCATGCTTTCTTACCTCGCACAGTTAAGGGGCGGAGCGCCTTTCCGGCTGTCCCCGCCCCCCGCTCGTCAGTTTTTCGCCTTCGACTTTGTTGTCTTCGGCTTTTCCTCAGTCTTCTTCGCGCCTTTGTTTCCGTTCGGCGTTGAGCTGTTGAGACACTTCATATCAGCACCTCCGTTACGATTCCGGCGTCAGCGTCAGGCCGGTCAGCTTGTAGATCTTCGTCTCCGTGCTGCCGTCCGCGCCTGTTGCCGTGTACTTCAGCTGCTGGGCGTCCTTGTCCGCGATCCTGATCACGCAGATACCGTCATCGTCCAGTGTTACCGGGCCGTGTGTTCCGCCGATCAGATCCAGCACAATGGTATCGCCTTCGTTTGCCGTGCATTTTACTACCAGGTAGTTTCCTGCCTGCTCCGCAGGATCTCCGCTGAAACCTGTATAGTCATCCACGTAAAGCAGCGTGCCGCTGATTGTGTCTCCGCTGACGGTTACCTCGTCCTGCAGATCTGTCACGATCTTGCCGAAGAGGTCTACCGATGTCTCGATGTCAGCGCTCAGAGACATCAGGTGGCTTTTGTGTAGCGCACCAGGCCCACACCGGTGGGTTTGCCGTCGCCCAGGGCCATCACGCGGAAGCAGTCGCTTCCGACACGGAATCCAACGGAAGCGTCACGGTCCACAACCGGCTCTTTGCCGAAGTTGAAGGCATAGCCTTCCTTCAGGTCGCCGAACACGATGTCGGTTCCGATCTCATCCTCCAGGATGACCGGGAAGCCCAGCACGTTGAACTTCGCGGGGCTCTGCGCGTCCGCCACGACGATGGGCCGGTTGTCGCTGTCCTTCACGGCGAGCACATTGGCCCAGAAGGTCGTCCTGCTCATCACGAACGCGGCGCCGGGAGTGTACTCGGTGGGCAGCGAAGCGATAATCGCGAGGATGTCGGTGAAGGTGATCGCGGCCTTGGTGTAAGTGTGGCCGGTCGCGTCGATGGATGTCAGGCCGGTAGGCTCGGAAGAACCGGAACCGGCGGCGACCTTCTTCGCCACCAGGCGGAACAGCTTGTTCGCCAGGCGTTCGGTCAGCCAGTCCTCGAAAGCGGGAACGGCCATCGCGGCGACATCCGCGGTGATCTCCACGGTCTTGATGAGCTTGTAGATGCCCAGGGACACGGAGCTCAGGCTGTCCGCGCTGTCCGTGGCAGCGGTGCCCATGGCAACCACAGCCGCGTCGTTGACGGTGCCTTCCACTGGCAGCACAACAGTGCCTGGAATATGCATCACATCGATGGCGTTCAGCAGTGGATAAAGTTCCATTTTGCCCCAGATCTTGTTCGCGGTCTCCTGCGGGATCGCATAGCCGCCGCCGGCCAGCGCGGTGCGCTCTTCAGCTGTGATCTCACGGCCCTGCTGGGCGCGCAGCCACGCGTTGCGGTATTCCGGAGAGTCCACGCTCCAGGTCCGCACAGCGGGCGCGGCAGGCATCATGGTCACAGGAACGGAAGGCACGGTACCGGCAGCAATGCCGTCCCGGCGCAGCTGCTCGGCGGCCGCCTGGGCCCTGCGCTCAGCCAGTTCCTCGTCGATCGCTGTGCGTTCCTCCGCCAGCTGTTCCAGTTCATCAGCGCTCCGGTTTTCCGGATTCTGGCCGATGGCCTGCAGTTCGCCCATCCGCTTCTGCAGATCGGCAATGCTCATTTTCTTCAGCTTTTCCTTCATGGGTTTTTACCTCCTCAAAATGTTGAGCGCCTTTTCCCTGCGCTCTTTCTGTTGTTTGATCCTGGCCCGTTCCTCCGCCAGTTCCCTTCTCGCCGCGCTCTCCAGCGCGGAGCGTGCGCCCTCCGGCGCTCCGTTCTCGGAAGCTGCCTGCAGATCCGTGCCTTCATAGGCCGGGAAGGCAACCGCGCTCACTTCAAACACCTTGCGGATGTGCGCTACATGCCGCAGCGGGCTGTCCGTGTCCGCGTCCTCCCAGGTCGCTTTATCCACGATGAACATGAAGCTCATTCCGGAAATGTCTCCACGTTGCACCGCTGAATACAGTGTCCTCGCGTCCGCGTTGTTCTCTGTGTCCAGATCCACGCGGATCTCCATGCCGTCCGGTGTCATTTCCAGCTGCATGGTGCTCTTTTTGTTATTGTTCCGGCTCCGTGCCAGCGGGACCATCCCGATATTGTGGCCGATCAGGAACCGCACGTCCTTCAGGTCCGTCTTGCTGTCCACGGCACCCTTGTCGATCACTTCACGGCACCATCCCAGGTCCGTCTCCTGGCCGTATACAATTGGCTTTCCGGTTATATGTTTACCGTGTTCCGGGCTGTCTTCCGCCCGGACCTCAAACTCAAACATCCGGATTTCCTTGAGCTCATTCATTTTTCTTTCCCTTCCCGGCATTTCCGCCCGTCTTTTCGTCCTGGCTGCTGTCCTTGCCCTGATCCGCCATATAGTACTCGCCGCGTATCGGCGCATGCTTTCCCGCCCCGTCCGGCAGCGGCGGATAATTGAACAGTTCCCGTATTTCGTCGATCATGATCGCTCCTCGGTCGCCCAGCTCCTTGGAAATCTGCACCTTTTCCGCCGCGCTCATATACTGCAGCCGGTTGCTGGCAAAAGTGATCCTGTTTCCCCGATGGATCTCCGGCACGCTGAACGTCATCCGCGACATGGCGTCCGACAGCTTGATCGCGAAAGGCTCCGTTTCCCCGTCATAGAACGCGTTCAGCTTTGCGGAGTCCGCCGTATTCATCAGGATATCCGGGTTTGTCCCGTAATACTGCATCACATGGTTCTCAATCAGCTGCATCTGCGCCGCATTGACCGGCATTTTCCCCGGCTCAATCTGCTTTACGTTCTTCAGGTTTCCGTTGAACAGCAGCAGTCCTCGTCCCCCGTTCGCTCCGAAGTTCAGCTGGTCAAATGCTTCCCGCTGTTTCCTGACGTCCTCGTCAAACTGTTTGTTCACCAGCTCCGCCATAAACTGATAACTGCTCGCATTTTTAATACCTTCGATGATGCCCTGTACAGTCATTGCATCCATTTCCATCGTCGGCCGCAGCGCGCTGTTGCTTTCCCCGAAGAAGTCGTTCTGCAGCTGGTGCTTCCGCAGGATCGCGATCCTGCTCAGTTCCATGCTGATTGCTTTCCCGTTCGCAAACTCAAATTTCAGGAACGCGATATTCCCGTTCATCCGCACCTCGCAGCGCGAAGGAAACAGCGGCCAGTATCCGCAGGTCCTGCCGTATTCATCCAGGATCGGGCTGATGAACAGATTGTTCTGCGTCTGATAGATGTTTTCGCACCGTTCCAGGAAGTCCGGCCAGCTCTGGTATTCGTTCGGGCCGAGCTCCAGGGCTTTCTCCAGAGACTTCGCCGCGCTTCCCTGGAATGTCGCTTTCAGTTTCATCGCGTGCCTGGCATGCGCGTATACGCTCTGCCTGACCAGCTGGCTCTCAAACAGCATCCCGTTCCAGCTGTTAAAAACAGGCTGATACGCGTTCATCAGTTCAAACCTTGTTGTCACCTGATCCGGTTTGGCTTTCACGCCTTCTTTCAGCTTGCCCTTGAAATAATCAATCAGTCCCATTTTGTCCTCCGCCCCTATGCGCTTCGGTCATTCCTCAGCATGTTCTCAAGTTCCTGGTAATAATTCCGCCGCATGCACATCGCACACAGCAGCGCAGCCATGCCATCTATATGCACATGCGGCCCCCGCTGGATCTTCACCAGCTGCCGGCGCTTGTCCAGCGTGTCCAGCTGCAACGCGCTGTCAATCATGTGGATCTTCATCAGCGGGTTCTGGTTCGCGCACTGCAGCGTTCCGTCCCGGATCATTCCCTCTGTGTCGATAATCACGCCCGTCAGGTTCGGTCCCTGGCTGACGCTCTCCATCTCAAATCCGTTTGCCTTCATGCTCTCCACAAGGTATCCGGCTGTATATCTGTCATAGCCCGTCTTCGGAAACAGGATCTCATAATCCCGCTCCAGCTCATAGAACCAGTTCTCGCAGTCCGCGTTGTTGATCTGGTTGTCCCCGCTTGGTTTCAGCCATCCTCTCTCAACATACTGCCGGTACGGCAGGCCGTCCCGTGCCTCCGCCTTCTCGATCAGGTCCTTCGGCATATAGAACATCGGCAGGAAATACGTGACCCCATCTTTTTCGATCAGCGCGATGGACGCCGTCAGGTCAATACTCAGGCTCAGGTCGATCCCTCCAAGCGCATAACTGTGCCGGAAGTCCTCCGCCGTCATGTTGTTGTTGCCTTCACCGAAGCATTTTTTGATTTCCGCCGCGGAGAACCAGCTGACGGTCGGATTCTGCTTCAGGTTACAGTATTTCGTCAGGAACTCCGTCTTTTTGCTCGCGCTTGTTTCCGCCGTTGCGATCTCGTCCCGGATCCGCTCCTCGCTCACCGAAACGCCCAGCCCCGGCAAACTCTTTCTCAGTTCCTCCAGGTCGTTCCATTTCGCCTCATCGTCGATCTGGTAGAAGATCGGCAGCAGGTGTTCCTCCCGGCTGTTCCCGTTCAGGAATGCCGTTCCCCGTGAAAACAGCTCGTCATAGATCCCCGCGGAAACATATCCTCCGGAGGTGATGCCGATCCCCAGCGGTTCCTCTCTTGCGCCGACACCGCTCATCATGACTTCCCATACGCGCAGGCCCTTCGCCGCCGGCCAGCTGCTTAGCTCGTCGCCCAGGAAAAACATCGGGTTCAGTCCGTCCAGGCTTTTATCCGTGAACGGAAGGCGCCTGACAATCGTGTTCGTCTCATCGATCACAAGCCCGCGCTTTGTGCTGCGGGTCCTCTTTGCCAGTTCCGGCTCATGGTTTACATTGAACTCGAAGGAGGAATAGGACAGGTCCGCCTGGTCAATCTTTGTTGCCAGGAAATAGATCTCGCTTCCGAACTCTCCCGCCGCATAGGCGACATAGTTCCCGATTCCCGCCGCGACAAGGCTCTTGCCCATCTTCCTGCCGATGAACCAGGCCACCTCCCGGAACTGCCTCCGGCCCCGGCTGTCCACCACCCCGAAGATCAGGAAAATGCTGGACTTCTGCCACAGCTCCAGCCTGATCCGTCCCGGCGCCAGCCTGCCTTTGAAATGATGGCAGTACCTCTCTATGAACGCGACTGCGTTTTCCCCGCGCCGCTTGTCAAAGAACCAGCGCCTGTCCGCGATTCCCTGCAGGATCACCTCATACAGCATCCGGATCCACTTGCCGACATTCACCTTCCCGGATGATATGGCCTTCCAGTATTGCAGGACGTAGTTGTCCTCCGCCCGGATCGCGGATTTCCTCTTCGTCATGCGTTCATCCGGAAGCCGGCAAGATCATCCTCCGCCTGCTCCGGCATCTCTCCCCGCGTCGTGATGATGTTGGCCATGTTCGTCAGCAGCCGGTTTGCGCAGTCCACGTGCTTCGGGATCTCCGCGATCAGCGGATGGGCCGTAATGTTCTTCCGGCCCTTCACGTACTCCTTGTCCACCGTCAGTCCGTCGTCCTTCAGCTGCTTCCGCATCTGCGCGATCAGCTGAGCCTCCTGGGCAAACGTCCTGGCGCATGCAGCGAAGTCCTCCTCCTTGTCCACCTTGTATCTGGCTCCCAGCGCCATCAGCTTTTTCAGGCTGGTTACGCTCGCCGCCATGGTCTTCCCTCCTTCGGTAACCGTCAGCGCGGATCCGCCTTCCGGACCCCTCCCCGCCAAAATCCAAAAACCCCGCGCCCGCGCCCGCGGGAGATTTTCCTGCCCTCGCCCCGGAGCTGAGCCCCCTCTCATCGATCAGGCGCCCAGGGGGGAGTCCCGGAGAATCACCTCTCCGTCCTCGTCCAGGTTCCATCTTCTTCCGCTGCGCTTGCGCTGTTCCTTTTCCCTGTTGTGCTCTTCCTGGTGGCACTTCTTGCACAGAGCCTCCAGATTATCCCAGTTCAGGACGATATCCGGCTTATGAATATTGCTCGGCGTCAGCTTGATCCTGTGGTGCACTTCCTCCGCCGCGCTGATCTCATGCCTGGTCAAGCACCTCTCACACAACGGATGATCCCGTCTGTATGCCCTCGCGCAGTCGATCCAGGCAACCGACACATAAAAAGCAGCCTGGCATTCCTGCCACTGCTGCTTCTCCGTTTTTGTCACCTCTGCGTCGGCTCCTTCCTGATCTGGTCAGTAAACACCGGCATCCGGATGATATTGCCTTCGCATCCCTCCGGTACTACACCCATGAACAAAACACCTGTCGGCTTCAGCCTCCTCATCATCTCCCGGTATCCATCCAAGAACAGTTGCCTGGCCTCTGTGCTTTTCATTACGCCGATACTTACCTCCTCCTTCCCCGATGCACACCCGGACCCGCCTCGCCGTAAATGGTATGCGACCCGCCGGCACGGAAGGAGAAGCCGCCCCGACTCCCGCTGAGCTGTGAGCAAAAGAAACGGCCGCTCATGATCCGTGAGCAGCCTGCGCCTGGAAAAAGGTTATCTGCAATTTTCCGACGCTAACACAATATCACGAAATCATTCCCCATCGAGTATTTAATTTATTCACCGTTCGGTTTTTTTATCCAGCATCTCAAAAAATTCCCTTCTTCTGGCAAAAAACGTATTCCTGAGAGATGTCGGCATCAGGGCCCGGTCGATCTGCGTATACGGCCTCCCGATGCAGACGTTCTGGATGATCGCCGCATACCAGTCTCCTCCGCCCACCGCTTTTGCGCACTCATCCACGACCGCGATCTTTGCCATCAGCTTTTCCCTGCGTTCCGCCGCCTGGGCAACCGGATCCGTTTTCCCGGATCCCCTTGGCTGCCCGTCCGCCTTCAGCGGCCGAATCCCCAGCAGGCTGTTCGCCTCAATTTTCCATTCCGGATACTGCCTGCAGAAATGCAGCAGCTCGATATACCTGTTTTTGCTGATCCCGATCTGCTTCCAGCACGGAACATATCTCATCCTCTTCTCCTCCGCAGCACACATCGGATATACACCCCGTCCACGATATCGCTGTACCGCACCTGGCAGCCCTGCAGCACATATCCCGGATACAGCTTTTCCATGATCTCCTTCGCCTCGTTCCGGAAGTCGTGCGCGATGCGCTTCACCCGGCTGTTCGGCATTCTGGCGTCCCTGCTTCTCCTGACAGGCTGTTTCAGGTTCCGGCTTCCGCGCCACTTCCGCACCCCCGGCTTTTCCGGCCTGTCCTGCTTCTGCCTGGTGAAATATACCGCGATTCCGCCCAGGCCTTCATCCCTCGGCTGCAGCCTGTCCGCGTTTGCCCGTCCCTTCGCCCAGATCTGCTCCAGCACATCCCGGTCGATCCCGCCGTTCATGATCATGTGTACATGCGGTCGCTTTCCGCTGTACCCTGCCGCCGGCATCTCGTCTCCGCCGACAGCATAGATGTATTTCAGTTCGCTGAGCCCCTGTTTCTCCCTTGCCCGCTTCACCCTGGCAATAAAGTTCCGGATATCCTTGTCCACCCGCTCCGGATCCGGAGCCGTGCCGGCATAGCTCAGCGTGATCGATATGTCTTTCTCTGTGAAGTTCGCCTCCACCAGCTGGATCAGGTGCATCCGGCTCCGTTCGTCGTTCGCCCGCTTCTGCGCTTCCCTGGTTGTCTGCCTTTTTGCTCTTCTCAGGTCCCCGCGCTGGTGTCTGCCGAAAACCGGGAACACCTCAGCGTCGATCCGCGGCCCGCTGACTGTCGTTCTCCTCCGGTATCCCATCTTTCCCACCGGAATGAAGGACGGCTCCTCCAGGAAACCTCCGTCTCCTGTCATCCGGTTGTTGAACAGGTCCTCAAATTCCCAGCCCACGGCCGCTCCTCCTTCCCCGGTTCGTTTGCTCCCTGAAACCGGGAAGGCGTTTGCACCCTTCCCGGACCCTTCCCGCTGACATCGCCATCCGATTCGACGATGATCAAATTTTTCAGCATTCCCTGATTGCCAGGTGATCTATTTAATAGGAAATAAGCAAAAAGATAATACTCATTACAAGCCTCATTATGGGGAACCCGTCCCCCTGTTCGCTGCGCTGTCCGCCGCCGGGCACCGTGCCGTCTTTCCGGCTGCCGTGTTTTATGCCTCAGAAGATCCATTGCAGGATTATCAGCTCCTGCCGGCTGTAATATGAGGTTTTCCCTCTGGTGCGAGGGGCCGGAGTTGAACCGGCCGGCAGCACTGGCACATCCTCTGTCCGCCAGGGAGCGTTTCACCTCCTCATTTTTTCACGGATTTTGGAATATGCTGCCCGTCCCCGCTTCGCATATCGTCTCCGGATGGCAGATCTCCGTCCATGCCTTAATCCGGAGGAATCATCTTTATGAAGGTTTACGTTTCGGATGGATCCGTTTCTTTCCCGGCGCAAAACTGAGCGGCACCGTCAGGCTCCTGTACAGGCCACGCGGGCTGTATGCCGCTCCGGCCTTCGGCTCTTTCTGCCCTCTCCTGGTCTCATACGCGCGGTTTGCCGCGGCTCCCCTGTTCTTTTTCATGTGCTTTCCTCCTCGTTTATTCTCCCTGGTATGTTCCTCCCGGAACCAGTTCCATCATGGTTGTTTCCACCGCATCCGGCTTCTCCATAATCTCCATCTGCCATTCCGCGATGCTCTTTCTCACGCTTTCCGCCTGCATTGCCTGACAGATTGCCTTCAGCTGTATGATCGCTTCATCCAGCTTCCAGAAAAGCTCCTCACATCCCGGCGTCGGATCCATCCGCTTCCGCCCGATGGAAACAGCCGCCTGTTTGTTCTCTATCTCCTTGATCGCGAATCTCATCGCTTCAATCTTTTCCATTGTTCCTCCATCCGTTCCTGTTGCTCTTTCAGCAGTTTATTCAACCGTTTCCAATCGTCCTCAAGAGCATGGAACATTCGGTCTTTGTGTTCCTGCTCCTTCAACAGAGCAGTAACATCATTGCGAAGAGTTGTTTTGCAATACGGAGTAGCAATATATGGACAACCATTACACTCTTTACTACTGTCAAAGCAAACTTCCAACCCTTTGATAACCTTCTCCCTGTCCATTAACTTCACCGCCTTACTCTAATACGATTCATTCCGGTTGCCGTAATTTCAAGAATCTGTTTCTCTTCCTCATTTTCAGCAACCCATTGAATCATTTCGCTCGTTTGCCGTACTCCCGGAACAAGGTTTCTATACCTGTGTGCTTCTTCTTCCGTAAGAAACGAAATAGTCACAAGACCATTGGTGTAAACCTTTTTTGTGTCCACTAACTCACCCCGTTTCCTTACTTCCAAACGCGCTTATATTGCGAAGTTTAGTGTGTCAAACTTTGCTTTCGTTCACTCATCCAGACGCACCATCGCAGGAATGCCCTTCTGATTGGATTTGTGTTTCCATCGTCTGCCCATCCTGCGAATCCGATAAAGCCATCACGGTTGAAGCTAACGCACTCTCGCCTTGTGAAATAATGACTATTCATGTACAAGAAACAATATATCAATTTGCCTTGTTCATTTCTCTTGGTGTCTATCTTTTGCGACAGTTTCATTGTGTTTACGGATGTTTCGCCAATCTTATTACTGTGCTTTATTTCTTTCCGTAATTGAGTTGCAAGCTCGGCAATGTCATCATCCGTTATGTCCGAATATGAAAGCCCTTTCTTTGCAAAATCGTCTCGCAGATATTGGTTTGTGCATACTGGTTCAAATCCTCTACAACTCATTCGGTTTCTCCTTCCTTGCCGGACATTCCATCTGTTCTAAATCCTTTTTGCCATAACAATGGAAAGGCCAGTAATCATCGCAATGAATGAAATGCCAGTGTGATTCGCAACCTTTATACATTAAGTTTTCAAACCGTTCTACTTCGTGGCATTTTGTATTCTCCATGTCTAACTTCATCCTTTCTTCAGCTTCGCAATACTCCTATATTGTTACCTCCGTCTGGAAAACCGGATGCGTCCCGCCCATCATTTCGATTTCCTCCGTGCTCATCGTGTATCCGAACTCTGTCAGCCACTCATAGCACAGTTCCATCCGGACGTTCTTCTTGTATTTCGGCATCATGTACCCCCGGCTGCCATCGGCAAACATCGGCGGCTTGTATTTCATCTGCCGCCAGTCGCCTTCAAACATGATCAGGATCAGCCACGGCCACCTGCTCTGTGGCATTTCCATGATCTTTTTGTTGATGTCCCTGATCATATCCGGAATGTATGACCCCTCTACGTTCAGTTTCTTCTTCAGCGTGTTTGTCGGCGTGTCGTAGTTCATCATGCACGCGTAAGCTGCCACCAGCACCCACTGCATCATCCGCATAGCGTTTTTCGGGCTGACCGTCATCCCTTCCGCGAATTCCTCCCGCAGTTCCGCCGCAGTCTCCGCGCACCGGTCCACTGTTTTCCAGGCCAGATCACGCCGCCTGGCCTCTTCCAGTTCCTCCGCGCTCTTTTTGATCTGCTCCGCTTTCTGCTTCTTCTTTTTCAGATAGAAGCAGATGTCCGTGTCGTCTTCCGTGTAAAACAGTTCCCCGTCCACCTTCGGGATGAAGTTCTTTTTTCCGTCCCATTTGTCCAGTTCGCAGGTCTGCTGATACAGTTTTTCGTATCCTCCGCCGTACAGGGCATATTTGTCTTTCTCCGGCACCTTCTTCACGCCCGCGTCTTGAAGCATCTTGTTCGCTTTCGCCCGGACTTTCCCGGCCTTCTGGAGCTTGATCGCCCTGTTCAGCTTCCAGTCGAAATTGCTTTCCCCGTATTCCTCCAGCAGTTCGTTCCGCTGCTTCACGCTGTCCAGCTGTCCCAGCCTGTCCAGTCGTCCATGGAGATCTGCTTCCCGACCGCCTTTTTGAACTTTTCCTTGTCCAGCTCCGCCATCTTCAGCCGCCTGCTGACAGTCGTTTCGCTGAATCCCGTTTTCTCGCTGATCTCCTTCGGCGTGAATCCCAGGTCCATCATCATCTGGAATCCCTGGGCCTGTTCGTAGACTGTCAGGTCCGCCCGCTGCATGTTCTCTTCCAGCATCGTTGCGATCTGCGTCCGGTGGTCCATGTCGCTGATCACGCATGGCACTTCCTCCAGCCCGGCAATCTTTGCCGCTTCCATCCTGCGGTTTCCGATCACCACCAGGTACTGTTTCGGAATCATGCCGTTCCGCGCCGGATCCGGCACCACCGTCAGGTTCTGCATAATGCCGTTGGCTTTGATGCTCTCCGCCAGCTCCGTCAGGTCGCCCAGGTCCTTCCGCGGATTCTCCGGATGATGATGCAGCTGCCGGATCCCGATCATTTCGATGTTGTTCATTCCGGATTCACCTCCAGCCACTCCGCCTGTATGTATCCCCGGCTTGTGATTGCCCAGCCGTCCGCGATATAGAACACGGAAACATTGCTGCCGTTCCGGATCCACTTCTTGTCTGTCTGCGGTCCGCCGATCCACTTCCGGCAGGCTGCCTGCTTCTTCGCCACGCAGACATAATTCTGGAATACGGCTTTCGGCTCTTCCGTCACCACATATCCGACATATACCCAGCCGTCACCGTATTCGCCGATGTCCAGCACATGGATCCATCCGTCCCGGCTTTCCCCATCCGTCCGGAAATTGTCGCAGGCGTCCAGGTATCCGACTGCCTCGCTCTTCTTGTCCGGCCTCCGCCGCACGTTGACCATGGATCCGGGTTTGCACATCACCCAGCATGTTGCCGGCCGTTCCTCCGCCGCTCTGCCACTGGCGGAGCCGATCATGAACCCGGCGACCGCCGCCGCGATGGCCAATATCAGCAAAAACGCTGTCCTTATTTTCGTTTGTGTGCTATAATGTCTTCGCATAGTATCCAGTCCTTTCTGTGCTGTGCTTTTCCGCTGATGGTCGCAACATCAGCGGTCTTTTTTTGTCCTCATGTTTCTCCTCACCTTTTCCTGAACCGGTCCGCCGCCGGACAGGTCGCGAAGTGGCTTCTGTACCCGATCCATCCGCTTTCCGTGTCGCCGTATTCCACGTCTCTTCCCCGCTTGATGCTGCCGTCCGCCATCACGTAGGTGTTTGGCCCGCCTTCCGGTATGAAAGTCACCGCCTCCGGATCCACCGGCATCGTCTTTCCCTTCACCGTCTTAATGAATCCGATCTCCCTGCCGCATCCCCGGCAGGCTGCTGTCCTGAGTCTCGCCGCCATCGTCATTCCCCTTTCTGCTTTTTCGCTTTTTTTCTTCCCGCTTGTACTGCGCGAATTTCTTCGCCAGCTCCCTCTGCAGCGCGTCTCCGTCAATCAGCACGGGCGGCTCACAGGCTTTTCGGTCCTCCTCCCGGATGAAAAGCGGAACCGACGGCAGAAACTCTCCCGTCACCGGGTCCCTCATTGCGGTTGTTCCCACCTGGATATATCCGTCCGTCATGCTTCTCCTCCTTCCTCCAGCTCTACCGCCAGGCAGAATCCCAGCAGGTTCACGTGGACGATTTTGAGCGTTGCGATCTGATAATCCCGCTTCGATCCCAGCCATTCCGTCCTGTGAACCGCGCCGTCATCGTCCGTGCGTTCCACGCAGATGTGGCACTTCGTCACTGCCCGCAGTTCTTTGATTGTCATGTCAGGCTCCTTCCTTGTTTTTCATCAGTTCGTCTATGCTATAATCTCTTTTGGAGGTGTCGTTCATGTCGGAACCGTTTATGCCCACCAATCAGCAGAAGCAAATCCTGAAGCTTATCTATCGCCGTAACCTGACTTTTCTTTCTCTTTCCCGCAGGCTTCATGTCTCTGTCGAGAAAGTCCATGATCTGTGCAGCGGTGATATGGCCCGCTTTCTGTCTGTCGATCTTCCCGACGATCATTCCCTTGGCTACGGGCCTTCTGTTGTTTCCATCACACGCGATGGAACGGCTTATATTGAAGGCGTCATTTCCCAGGATCGCGCCCGCAGAATGGATATCCGTCATTTCTGGATCGGTATCTTTCTTGGCGGTTTACTCGGCTGGCTGTTAACCTCTTTCGGAACGCCGAAAGACCTTCTTCACCTTCTTGGGATCCTGTAGCGTGTGATCTCCCCTCATAGCCATCCTGATGTCAAAGCACGTCATCCTGTTTTTGCACAGGACCTCCGCTTCCTGGCCCACAATCATGTCTCCTTCCCATAGAAGACATGATGTAATCTCCAGTTCGCACGCTCCGCAGTATTCGCATTCCTCATACTGAAGCTTGTTTATGATCTCCAGTGCCATGTTTACGCTCCTTTCCCATCATCTTTGAACAGTTCCGGTATCGGCACATCGCACGCCTTTGCCAGCAGCGGTACCATGTCCGCACGGATCACTTTCCGGCCTGCAATAATATCCGAAAGCATCTGTGCGCTCATGCCGGCACGCTTCGCCACGCCCTTCTTTTTCAGGCTCTTTTCCTCAATTACGCGTATCAGATTCCCCTGTACCAGCGTCATATTTTCACCTCCGATTTTCTCAAGATTCTTGATCCATTAAATAAAATAGCACAAGCTTCTTGACCCGTCAATATATTATTCTCAATTTCCTTGTATTTTTGTATTGTGTTTTTAATACCCTTTTGTTATACTCAAGTCCCCACCTCAGCAATAAAGGAGTTGATCATATGTCAATCGGACAGCGCCTAAAAGATGCCCGCCTTTCTCAAAACATGACTCAGGAAGAGCTGGCCGTAGCAGTTGGCATCACAAAAGGGGCTATCGGAAATTATGAGACGGAAGTGTCCAGCCCGAAAGAAACGATCCTGATTCGCCTGATGGAAGTCCTGCATGTTGACGCCAATTTTCTTTATCAGGATTATATGCAGGAAAGTCCTGCTCTCCGCGAAGATGAACTTACTCTTCTTGCTCTGTATAACGGAGCAGATGAGCGTGCAAAAGAAGATGCAATTCGCACGCTTTCCAGCCACCAGAAAAAAGGTACATCACCCGAGGCAGAATATCCTATATCAGATTCTAAGGAGGCGTCATTGTGAAAAAGATTCTCGTTCTCGCTCTTGCCCTTGCTCTTTTCTGCTCCTCCGCAGCTGCAGAGTCAGATTCCCTTGCTGAATTATCTTTTAATGAGCTTGTAATGTTTCGTCAGTATCTCAGCATGTACCTTATGAGCCGCCCCGAATTTAAGCATGTTACTGTCCCTGAAGGCATCTATAAAATCGGAACTGATATTCCTGCTGGCGATTGGAATATCATCTCTGTCTCCGGCGAACAGTCTACCATTTCCTATTTTGAAAAGCTTGATCAATACGGCAACGCCCCAGATAAAGAAGCATACTATATGTGGGAAAGAGTAGTTAACGTTCCTGATTATGAGGTCAAATCTCTACATTTTTATCTCAAGGATGGCATGTATATAAAGATCGATCTTGCTCCCGTTATCTTTACTTCTTATATCGGACCTGAATTCTCTTTTGAATAAGGAGGTTGTTATGATTAATATTCCCATTAGTTTTCTGGCTCTTCTTGGTGTTGTTATTCTTTGCTGTATTTTTGTCATCCAGGTCAAAATTTTAAGGGTATTACAATCCTTTCAACCCCCGAAAGAAGATGCTCATTCTTTTTCTCTTTCTTTTGATGATTTCAAAGGCAACAATAATTAACTTTATCCTAAGCTCACGTGAAATGCTGCTGTTATGAGCGGATAAACAGAACGTTTGTCAACAGTTGAAGCGAAAAAGGAGTTGCCTATGGTTTCTGATCCTTCCAACGCGGTCATCTATGCCCGCTATTCATCCCACAGTCAAACGGAACAGTCTATAGAGGGCCAGCTTCATGATGGTTACGCTTTCGCGGAGAAATGCGGCTATCGTGTGGTCGGCGAATACATAGACCGCGCCCTCACCGGAAAATCGGATGACCGTCCGGATTTTCAGCGGATGATCCGTGACGCTGAGAAACATCAGTTCCAGATCGTCATTGTCTGGAAGCTGGACCGTTTTGCCCGGAACCGCTACGATTCCGCCATGTATAAACGGATCCTCAAAAAGCATGGCGTCAGGGTCGTCTCCGTGATGGAAAACATTACCGATTCCCCGGAGGGAATTATTCTTGAGGGAATGCTTGAGGCATTGGCGGAGTATTATTCCGCCAACCTTTCTGAAAATATCCGCCGCGGTCAGCAGGAATCCATAAAAAAAGGCTGGTTTCCCGGCGGCCCTCCGCCTATGGGTTATCATGTCGTTGATCATCGCCTTGTTCCAGATGAGAAATACGCTCCGGTACTGCTGGAAATCTATACCCGCTACGCGGACGGTGAATCTCTCGCCGTCATCGCGGAGGATCTTAACCGGCGCGGTTTCCGTACCCGTCAGGGCCGGGAGTTCCGCGTCGCCACCTTTGACCGGGTGATACCCAATCCCGCCTATATCGGTCAATACACCTACAGCGGTATGCTTGTCCCCGGTCTGTGCCCGCCCATCGTTCCGGAAGAGATCTATCAAAAGGCACTCTCCCGCCGGGAGCGCAACCGGCGCGCGCCTGCCTCCTTCCGGGCTCGTGTTGATTATCTGCTCTCCGGCAAAATTTTCTGCGGGCTCTGCGGCTCTCCTCTGGTCGGTGACTGCGGAACCAGCGTATCCGGAGAACGGTATCATTATTACTCCTGCGCGAAGCATAAAAAGAAGGCGGCATCATGCCGCAAAAAATCAGAAAAGCAGGATTTTACAGAATGGTATGTCTGTGAACAGACTGTTCAATACGCTCTCCGGCCTGACCGTCTCCCTCTCATTGCCTCCCAGGTTGTAGACCTGTACAACGCCGATATTGATACCGGCAGGATCAAAGCTCTTGAACATACCGTGCAGCGTCTGAAGGATGAATATAACTCCCTGATGGATAAACTCACCTTTGCCCCTAAGAAGGTGGCCATCGGCATTATGGAAAAGATGGAACTTGTGGACGCTCAGCGCATGGACGCTGAAACAGATCTGTCAAAGCTCCGCATGCAGCAGAAGATCCCGCTCACCATCCAGGAGGTGACCGCCTGGCTCTCCACCTTTGCGCACGGTGATCTGATGGATCTTTCCTTCCGCCGCCGGGTCATTGATACCTTTATTAATTCTGTTTATCTCTATGATAATAAAGTCGTTATTTTCTACAATATCCGGCACGGCCAGCAGACTTCATATATCGAACCGATAGACATGCTGGACGAAATAAAAGAAGCCGGTCAAAATCCGTCTGGTTCGAATTTGACCGGCAACAGTGGAGCAATGCTCCCTGTATTCGAACAAATCAGGCCATATTATATCTTTCTGCATGGCATGTTTGCCCTTGTTCTGTTCCGCTGATTTCAGGATGATAATGAATATAAAAAAAGCGCCCTGGGAGTCCCAGGGCAATATTTTATTCTTCATCAGGAGGTTGTACTTTCGTCTGATTGTCCACCTCCGGCAGACCTGTCGCAAGGCTTGTCAGTATAGACAGGACAAAGGCCACACCACTCACAGACAGTGCACGGAGCCACTCCACTTCCGAAAACGCCGCCCCAACTGCGATCATCGAGGCAAACGCCTGAGCGAAAGTACGCAGGGCACGTATCAGGCTGGCTTTCACGAACTCTTTCCAGTTCCATTTCATCTCATTCCCCTCCTTAATTAGTAGAAGTAGTCGCAGGCGCCGCCGATCCTTCCGGCTGGCCCGCTGCCTGCATCTGCGGAACCGGCCTCGAAGGGCCCAGCGGCAGATCTAAGAACTTAGTACGCAGGTTATCCATCACGCCGTTCGCGCCGAGTGCGTGATACTGGACATATACGTTTTCGAGGTTTGAGCGGTCATCCTCGTCCGCCCAGCCCTGGTTACGGTAATACTTATACCCCTGGATCAGACGGTCCCGCAGCAACGCCTGGACGCCGCGCTTGATGGCCCGGATCTGCACCCAGATCGTGATAATTACACCAAGCAGCAGTGCCGGCACGCCGGCAGCCTTCACAATGTCCCACCAGTTCATACTGATCACCCCTTTTTTATGTACTGGTCCATCACGAAACCGGACTTTCCGCCGAACTCTACATAGGTCCAGCCTGCCGGCAGATCCTTCAGCTGAACGGTGCTTCCGTTCGGGATCTGCGTGACAATCTTGCATGACTTATCCGGGCCCTGCCGCATGTTCAGCGCCCCGCCGACAACAACCGCGGTGCCCTTCTCCGGCTCCGGTTCG
>Ga0310786_10004096_pt1 | contig 20483 bp, 20 predicted proteins | sample AusTroGonzalo_MG_FD_203881 | JGI IMG/M metagenome (GOLD analysis project Ga0310786, IMG submission 203881) | Bovine rumen microbial communities from tropical cattle in Woodstock, Queensland, Australia - Gonzalo_03 (v2) (version 2) | ecosystem: Host-associated > Mammals > Digestive system >... | reverse complement strand
CGTAAACTTCAAAAAGGCAGGAGCTGTTCTCAAAGGCGAAGTTCAAAAACTCAAAACTGCACTTGCAGAACTGGGCGAGAAAATCAAAGATGTTGTCAAAGGATTCCACAAGGGCAAAGTTTCTGTTGGAGAATTCAAAGATTTAGACAGCGAACTTTTCAATTTGGAAAAGAAACCAAAACAAGATTTTGTGATTGCTCATGAAAATGGAAACACGATTGTGCTTGACATAAATCTTGATGACGAACTGATTTTGGAAGGACTTTACAGAGAATTTGTGAGAGGACTTCAAGTTTTGAGAAAAGAGGCTGATTTTGCCATTGACGACAGAATTTATGCTTACTTTGAAACAGCAGACGAGCAGCTTGCAACGATGCTTTATCAATACATGGACAAAATCAAACAGGAAGTTTTGATCAAACGTGCAGTTGAAGCTATTGACAAGCCTGCAATTGAAAGAAATGTTGAAGTTGGCAATTCATTTATCATTGTCAAACTTTCAAAGGCATAAAAGGGGATTTTATGAGAGTTGCAGATAGCTGGAAAGATTATCAGGTTTTGGCAACCGGTGATGGTGAAAAACTTGAAAGTTGGGCTGGAATAACACTTTTGAGACCAGACCCACAGGTTATTTGGCACAAAAAAAGAGATTTAAAGAAAGGTGTTGATGCTTTCTATGAAAGAAAAGAAGGCGGAGGCCTTTGGCATTACAACAAACAAATCCCAGAGCAATGGACCATTGCATGGAGAAATTTGAAATTTATTGTCAAACCTATGGGCTTTAAGCACACAGGGATTTTCCCTGAACAGGCAACAAACTGGGATTTAATGACGGAATTGATCAAAAAAAGTGGCAGAGAAATCAAAGTTCTCAATCTTTTTGCATACACTGGTGGAGCAAGCGTTGCTTGCTCAAAAGCCGGAGCTCTTGTGACACATGTTGATGCAAGCAAAGGCATGGTTGAAAGGGCAAAAGAAAATGCAAAACTGAACGATATTTCAAACATAAGATACATTGTTGATGATTGTCAAAAGTTTATTGAAAGAGAAATTCGTCGTGGTAACAGCTATGATGCAATCATTATGGATCCTCCAAGTTATGGGCGAGGACCAAGTGGCGAAATGTGGAAGCTTGAAGACAATTTGGCAGATTTTGTTGCATTGACAGCCAAAGTCTTGTCAGACAAGCCTCTTTTTGTGCTGATAAATTCATACACGACAGGTTTGCAACCGGCAGTTATTGCCAACATATTAAAAAGTGTGTTTGGAAGTGATAATGTTGAAGCTGATGAAATTGGTCTTCCAACAAAAGAAGACCTTATTTTGCCATGCGGAGCAACAGGAGTTAAAATATGGAAAAATTGACAATACTTTATGAAGACAACCAGATTGTTGTTGTCATTAAACCACAAAATGTGCCAACGATGAGTGATGAAAGCAAAGATGAAGACATGCTTTCTCTTGTCAAGGCATACATCAAAGAAAAGTATAACAAAGAAGGAGAAGCTTTCATTGGTTTGGTGCATAGACTTGACAGACCAACTGGTGGAATTATGGTGTTTGCGCGCAATTCAAAGTCGGCAAAAAGGCTGTCAGAGCAATTTTCCACACACTCTGTTGAAAAAGTTTATTACGTTGTTGCAAATGGTGTTTTTAAAGAAAAAACAAAACAACTTACAAACTATTTGAAGAAAGATGAGAAGGAAAATATTGTCAAAATTGTGCCGATGTCAGAAAATGGTGCAAAAAAGGCAGAACTTGTTTACACATGCTTGGAAGATAATGGCAAAGAAAGTTTGGTTGAGGTGAAGATTTTGACTGGAAGAAGCCATCAAATTCGTGTTCAATTGGCAAACCTTGGTCATAGTTTGGTTGGTGATGTGAAATATGGCAAAGAAACTGGAAGAACAAGCAATTTGGGGTTATGGGCCGGTAAGCTTGCTTTCAATCATCCTACCACGAAAGAAAGAATGGTGTTTATGGCTTGTCCAGATTTAACACAAAAACCTTGGAATAAATTTAATCTTGAAAAATATCTTACAAGATAGGGAGCTTTATGAAGACAAGAGCTGAAATTGAAGAAAAATATAAGTGGGATTTGACAAAATTCTGCAAAAATGATGAAGATTTTTATGATAGATTGGCAAAAGTGGAACAAGGAATCGCACAATTTGCCAAGTATGATGGGAAACTTTCTGATGAGAGTTTTCTTTTTGAATGTTTAGAAAAAGAATGTGCATTTTTGCAAGAATTTGCTTTGATTGCACATTATGCTTCAATGCGTCTTTGTGAAGATAAGTCTGACAGAAAAGCAAATGAAATGAACGAGAAACTTTCTTTTGTTGAGGTGAAATATTCAAATGCAACAGCATTTATAGGTGTTGAAATCACAAAATTGCCAACAAAACAACTGAAAAATTTGCAAAACAATGCAAAGTTTAAGAATTATAAGCGTTATTTTGAAGCAGTTTTGAGGGATAAAAAACACACACTTTCAAAAAGAGAAGAACTTTTGCTTTCCAAAATGAGTGAGTGTATTGGCAATGAAAGCTCGACATTTGAAAAATTTGATGATGTTGACTTGCAGTTTGACGATGTTTTGGATGGGAAGGGGAAGAAACACCCACTAAACCAATCAAACTATCTTGTATATTTTGAAAGTGAAGACAGAACTTTGAGAAAAAACACATACAAAGAGTTGAATGGTAGGTATGGCAAGTTTATTCACTTTTTGGCAACAAACTATATCAACAACGTGAAAACGGATTGTGTTGCGGCAAAAATAAGAAAATATAAGAGTGCTCTTTCTGCTTCAATCACAAACGAAGAAGCCAGCGAAAAAGTCTATGATATGTTGGTTTCAAAGGTCAGAGAGAATCTCGATGTGCAACATGACTATTTTGAAATAAAACGAAAGATGCTTGGGCTGAAAAAGTTTGCCATATATGACAATGCCGCACCAGTTTGTTCGGCATCAAACAAAAAATACACCTATGATGAGGCGATTGAGATCATCAAGAGTGCGGTTGCACCACTTGGTCAAGAATATGTTTCTTTGATTCAAAGAGCAAAGGATGAACGATGGATTGACGTCTATCCAAACAAAAACAAACAAAGTGGAGCTTTTGCATCGCATTCCTATGGGGCAACACCAGTTGTTTTGACCAATTTTGAAGGAAACTTGGAAAGTGTTTTCACTTTGGCACACGAACTTGGGCATGCAATGCACAGCTATTTCTCAATGAAAAATCAACCATATCAGACAAATGATTATGTGATTTTTGTGGCAGAAGTTGCAAGCACAACAAACGAAATGTTACTTTTGAGATATCTGCTTGCAAGAGCAAAGACAAACGAAGAAAAAATTTTCTATTATGATCACTTTTTGAGACAAGCCAAATCAACGATATACAGACAAACTATGTTTGCAGAATTTGAACAATTTGCACATGAAATGTATGAGAAAGAACAGCCTCTTTCGGCCGAACTATTGTGTGAAAAGTATAAACATCTCAACGAAATTTATTTTGGAAAAAATGTTGAGCTTGTCCCAGAAATCCAATATGAATGGGCAAGAATACCACACTTCTTTTCAAGCTTTTATGTGTATAAATATGCAACAGGGTTAATCTCTGCAATCAAGATTTCAAATTCAATTTTGACTGATCAAAATTTTGCACAAAAGTATCTCAAATTTTTGTCATCCGGTTGTTCAAAAGACCCTATTTCACTATTGAAAATGGCAGATTGTGATTTGACGAAAGAGCAGACATACAAAGAAGCTTTTGATGTTTGTCGTGATTTTGTTGCAAAATGGGAGAAAATTTTATAAAAATACGAAATATTGCATAGATATTCATAACAAAAAAGACAGAAATCTGTCTTTTTTATTCACAATTTTTTGCAATCAAAAAACCAATCAAGAAAGCCATCATTTCATTGGAACAATGACCACATCTTTTGTGACATGGAGATGGCATGGGTGGTCTGCAAGGAAACAACTCTTGACAACATCCTTGCTTATATTCATTTGAAAAATACATTTTCACCTCCGTTATCATATTATGTTGCAAATTTTTTTTGGTTAAGATACAATAATGGTATGAGAAAGAGATTGGACGTTGTTTTGACTGAAAAGGGATTGTATCAGTCAAGAGAAAAAGCAAAGCAGGCGATTGAAATGCAAAGGGTGAAAGTTGGCGGACGTGTTGAGACAAAACCATCAACTTTGGTTGAGCAAACGGATATGTTTGAGGTTTTACCTTTTGAATTCGTCTCTCGTGGTGGATTTAAACTTCAAAAAGCAATTGAAGATTTTAAGATAAATCTTGATGGAAAAGTTGTGCTTGATATTGGTGCATCAACTGGCGGATTTTCTGATGTATGTTTGCAAAATGGGGCAAAAAAAATATATGCAGTTGACACTGGTGAGGGGCAGCTTGTTGACAAAATAAAGAATGACAAGAGAGTCTTCAATTTTGAAAAAACAAACTATCTCACATTTGATAAGGCAAATTTTTCTGATGTAAATTTTGTTGTTATTGATGTTTCATTTGTCAGTTTGACAAAACTTGTTCCAAAGCTTGCGAGTGATTTTGAACATGTGGAAATTGTTGCTCTCATCAAGCCTCAATTTGAAGTTGGTGCAGAATATGCGAGAAAACATAAAGGTGTTGTGAAAGATCCAAAAATTCATGAAAAAATTATTGAAAAAATAAAAAACAATTTTGAAAATTATAATTTTAATTGCAAAAATATAACAAAATCCCCAATAACCGGTGGTGACGGCAATATAGAATTTTTAATTTATTTAAAAAAATAGGTTTTTTGACCTATTTTTCTTTTTTATAAAATATTTTTTCTGTGATTTTCATCATACAACTTTTTGGGAGAATTTTTCTGAAAAAGTTGAACACTTTTTGTTGACCACCAACGATGTATCTTGGCTTTAATTTTTTCTTTTCGCAAATTTTGTACATAGCTTTGATAGCTTTGTCAGGATCCATTCTTCTGCCTTCGCTTTTTGCTGTCGGCTCTGTTGAAAGTTTTATTGATTGTCCATACCTTTCATTTGTTTCATAGACTTTGACTCTGTTTTTGGTGAAGTTTGTTTTGATGTCACCAGGGCAGATTGATGTCACTTGAATTCCCGTTTGAGAAAGTTCCATACGGAGACATTGAGCATAGCTGTCAACAGCCGCTTTGCTGGAACAATAAAATGCCTTAAAAGGAATAGGGAAAAGTCCGGCAATTGATGCAATGAGAATGATTTTGCTCTCTTTTTTCATTTTTGGGATGGCATATTTGCAGGCATTTGTTGTGCCAAAAAAGTTGACATCAAATTCTCTTTTCACATCTTCTTCTTTGAGAAGTTCTGCTGCGCCAGTGATTCCATATCCAGCACAGGTGATGAGCATGTCAAATTCGCCATACTTTCTGTATATTTCGTCAAATGTTTCTTTGAGTTTTGTTTGATCACTGACATCACATTGATAATCTCTGCCTGTTCTTGAAACGTCAATAACGATGTCGCCACAGGTTTCAAAGTGTTTCAACAATCCAAGCCCAAGTCCACTTGATGCACCAGTTATAACAATAAGTCTTTTTTCTGTTCTCATAGTCACTCCAACAAACATTTTATCTCAAACTCTTCTTATTTCAAAATGATTTGACATATTTTCGGCAATAATGGTATCATAAAATATATTTGGAGGGGACTGCAATGTATATGAACAAAACAAAAAGAAATCTTATTATAGCAGCTGGGATAGTCAATATTGTCGATGCAGCAGCAAGTTTGGTTTTGACAATTTGTGCTTTGGCATATCCAGAGGTTATGTCAAAATATATTGACTATTACTACTACTTTTTGAGTGTTTCAACAAACATTTTTGTCAATATCGGTGTCTTTGCAGTTTCACTTGTTGGAAGCATTTTGCTCTTCTATTCAATTCGTGAAAAGGGAAAATATTACAGGACATCAAGAGCCGCTTATGTTGCGGGTGTCATCATTGTTATTTTGACTGGTGGTACAATTTCTTGGGTACTATTGTTGATTGCGGCTTTCACACCTGATATTATCATCATCAATGATCCACAAGAAATCAGAGAACAGATGAGAGAAGAACAAAAAGAAGAAGTTTTGAAAGACAAGGCTTATGAAGAGAAAAAACAAAGAATTGAAGAGTTAAAAAAGCTCCGTGACAGCGGGCAAATAACCGAAGAAGAATACAAAGCCAAGTTGTTTGATTTGTTGTAGAAAAAAAGCACTATTTGGTGCTTTTTCTTTTTGTTTTGAAGAAGTTTGTCAAAAGTTGGGAACATGATTTCTCATATTTTTTCATTTGTTCAAATTCGCATTTGTGATTGAGTCTGTTGCTTGTGGTGATTTTTTCCAAAATGCCATCATCTGCAGTCTTGTCTTTTGCTCCATAAAAAACTTTTGAAAGTCGGGCGTTCAATATTGCACCTGCACACATAGGGCAAGGCTCCAATGTGACATACATTTCACAATTTTCAAGTCGCCAATCTTTCAGCTTTTTGCAGGCTTTTGAAATGGCAATCATTTCAGCATGATTGAGGGCATTTTTGCTTTTTTCTCGTTTGTTGAAACCGCACGAGATAACTTTGCCGTTGTGCACAACAACAGCACCGATTGGAACTTCCCCACACTTGTCTGCTTTTTTTGCCAGTTCAATGGCTTTTTCCATAAATTCGTTCATACTTGCATTTTATCTTTTTTTTGGTGGTTTGTCCAGCAAATGTTTGTCTTTTTATCTTTTTTGTGCTATCATCAATGACATGAGTAAGAAAGAAGTAGAAGAATTTAAAACAATTTCACAAAAAAGAAATTTTTTCAACACGACAGATGCTTCACGTGTCTATCTTTGGTGTTTGATTTTGCCACTTGCAGTTGGCTTTATTTTGTTGTACATGACCTTGACAATCGCAAAGGGGCAAGGAGTTGACACAACTGACAAAAATGTCATTCAACTTTTGTATGACAAATATCTGTGGTTTGCGATTGCATCCGTGCTGATGGCACAAGTGGTGTTTGTTTTGGTGTATGTGATTTACAACAAAATCAACAGGGTGAAGTTGTCGTCATGTGGAGTGTCATTTAAGAAAGCAAAGGCTGGAACGGCTTTGCTCTCCGCTTTTGTTGGAATAATTGCCGTTTGGGGATTTTTGATTTTGATTGAGGGAATCTTTGGAAACTTCTTCCACATTTTTGGCTTACCAAAAGACAATGGAACTCCTCTTCAAAACAATTCTGTGGGCTGGTATCTTCTCAATTTGTTGCTTCTTGGAATAATTCCACCAATTTGCGAAGAAATTATTTTTAGAGGCGTGATTTTCAAAGGTTTGAGAAACAGCTTTTCAAAGTGGACAAGCATTCTTCTCACTGCTTTGCTTTTTGCATTGATTCATCAAAGCATCACACAATTTATTTATCCATTTATGCTTGGTATTGTGTTGACAACACTGATGGAACACACAGGGAATTTACTTTATCCAATCATTTTGCATCTCTTCAATAATATCACAACAATCACACTTGATTTCTTAAATCAAAAGGGCATTTTGCATATAAACTTTATTGGAATGTCATGGTGGGTTTATGTGCTTGGTGTTGTCTTTACGGCGATTATGTTTGCAGTGCTTTTTGTGATTTACAAATTCTATCTCAAAAAACATGAGAAAATTGAGGTTGAACCAGAGGGACAGGCTATTCAAACAACAGGTTTCCACGTTGGAAAGATGCCATTGACACTCATTGCTGGAATGGCACTTGCTGTTGTTATGATTGTGATAAATGCAATATAAGCGGAGTATGATATACTAACGGGGTTTTGATATGCAAGAAAAGTTGGAAAAACGTGTCAACTATCTCACGAACTTGATATTTTTCGTTGTGCTTTTGGTTTTTGTTGGAATAAGAATCTGTGCTTATTACAATCTTTTTTCGTTCATGGGCAAGTATGCTTCATATTATTTGAGTCTAATCACACAAATTGGAATTATCTTTCTTTTGCCGGTTGTTTTGTTGAAAGTTTTGAGCAAATCTTCCACAAAAGATGTTTTTAAATTTTGCTGTTACAAAAAAATTTCATTTAAACTCGTGATTGCAAGCATTTTGCTTGGAATTGTTGTCTTTTTTGTCAATGTTTATGTGTCAAATTTCTTCAATTCCATCATTGCCATGTTGGGATATAAACATTCGTCAGGCGGAGGTGCACCAACAACGTGGGTTGGTTTTGTGTTGAGTATGCTTTGCACAGCAGTTTTGCCAGCAATTTGTGAAGAAAACCTGACAAGAGGAATTGTCCTTAATGGAAATGCTATGACAGGGATGAAAAAGAGTATTTTGATTTCTGGTTTGCTTTTTGGACTTTTGCATTTGAATATTGAACAATTTTTCTATGCCACACTGATTGGATTTTTCCTTGGTTATCTGTGTTGGGGTTGCAGTTCAATAATTCCTGGAATGATTGTTCACTTTGTAAACAATGCTATGAGCGTCTTTTTGGGATTTGCAGCAAACAAAGGTTGGGGGATCGGCGGAATTTTTGAATCTATTGCAAAGTTTGTTTACGAAAACCGAGTTTTGGGTATGATTTTGCTCATTTTGTGTTTGGGATTTTTGGTTTATGCTGGTTTTTGTATCGTCAGGTACATGATGGCAGAAACACTCAAAAAAGACTTTGTGCAAAGACAAAAAGAATTTGCAACATTTGCAATGAGAAGAAAGTATTTTCAGGGTGTTGAAAACATAAAAAAAGGCTTACCACAACCAGACGAAGAGATTGAAATAAAAACCGATGAAAAAGAGTTTGGCAAATTTGTTGACGACAACATCGCAGAGATTGTTGAAACAGCGGCAAAAATGCAACCAGAACTGCCAAAAGTGAAGATGTCAAGTGCATCAAAAGTGTTTTTGATTGGTTCCATTGTGTTGTCTTCAATCATGACGATTTTGACGTTTGTGTGGGGTGTTTTATGATGACGATAAACATTGTTTGTGTTGGCAATTTGAAAGAAAAATTTTCTCGTGATGAACAGGCGGAATATCAAAAAAGATTGTCTGCTTTTTGCAACCTAAACATCATTGAAATCAAAGAGCAAAATCACCTTGAAAATCCTGCTTTAATTCTTGAAAAAGAGGGAGAAGAAATTGTCAAAAAATTGAAAGGCTATGTTTTGCTTTGTGACATCAAATCAAAGCAAGTTTCAAGCGAGCAATTTGCTGACAAAATCAAGGGAATTATGAACGAGAATTCTTGTCTCACATTTGTAATTGGCGGCTCTTATGGAGTGAGTGAAAATGTCAAAAAACTTGCCAACGAAAAAATGTCATTTTCGCCAATGACATTTCCTCATAATTTGTTTAGAATTATGTTGCTTGAACAGGTTTACAGATCCTTCACAATTCTTGCAGGAAAGACTTATCATAAATAAAAAACTATGCATCTGCATAGTTTTGTTTATTTTAAAAGTGTGTCTTCTTTGACTTCAAGCATATTGTTTAGTGCTGCTATTTCAGATGGTGAGGCATTTTCCATTTTGTCTTGGTAATCGGCACTTTGTTTGTATGCTGCAATTCCTCTATCTCCGCCATATTGGATAACCAAACGATAAACCTCATCAATTGGGCATTTTTCGTTCCAATTATTTCCTTCCTTTACGACAGGCATCATTTCGCTTGCTTTTTTTGTTGATTTTCTGCTCATTGAAAGAATTTCTGCCGCTTTTAGCCAATCGGTTACTATAAGTGATGAACCATGTTCAAGTCCAGAAAACAGATACCGACACCAGTCGTTCAACTTGTCTGGGTGAATATATCTTTCACTTTCTTCCCAAAGTTCTGGCAAACGTTTGGCCACATCAATCATGGCTTCATATTTTCTATCTCCAGTTTTCTCAAGACTTTGTGCAAGTGTATATTGATAACCATTGGAATACATTTCAATCATTTCTCTTGTTTCTTCGTTCATTCCACACCTCCCTCTTCATGGGTTTATATTAGCACAACAGCGAGATATTTTCAAGACTTTCTTGCAAATTGATTGACAATTTGTATTCTATTATGATATATTATCAAAGTCGTTGGACAAAATTGGCACCCAGAGCAGATTTCAACAGCTGTGCCTAAACGCATTTGACCGATTGATTTTGTGCAAATTTTTTAGAATTTGGTCAATTGCAAAAGTGAGCAGACTTGGGTTAAGTTGAAAGAAGAAGCATGGGGAAGAAAAAAACAGGAGGGAAAAATTATGTCAGTTATTTCAATGAAACAACTTTTGGAAGCTGGTGTTCACTTTGGTCATCAGTCAAGAAAGTGGAATCCAAAGATGAAACCATACATTTTCACCGCAAGAAATGATATTCACATCATCAATTTGGAATTAACATCAGAACAAGTTGACAAAGCATACACATTTGTTCGTGATGTTGCAGCAAGTGGAAAAAATGTTCTCTTTGTTGGAACAAAGAAACAAGCACAAGAAGCTGTTAAAGAAGAAGCAGAAAGATGCGGAATGTTCTATGTGAACACACGTTGGCTTGGAGGTACGCTCACAAACTTCAAGACAATCAGAAATAGTATTGAAAGACTCAACAAACTCAATCAAATGGAGAAAGTTGGGGAATTCGATTTGCTCCCAAAGAAAGAAGTTGCACTTCTCAAAGGGGAAAGGGACAAACTTGAAAAGAACCTTGGTGGTATCAAAGATATGAGAGACCTTCCAGGTGTCATTTTTGTTGTTGACCCAACAAATGAAAAAATTTGCGTTCATGAAGCAAACATTTTGCACATTCCAGTTGTAAGTTTGGTTGACACAAACTGCGATCCATCAAATGTTGATGTTGTGATCCCAGGAAATGACGATGCAATTCGTTCAGTTAAACTTATTGCTGCTGCTCTTGCAGATGCTGTTATTGAAGCAAGAGAAGGTGTTTCAATGAAGAAAGATGAAGAAGAAACAACAGAAGAAGTTGTTGATTTGGAAGCACTTCTTGAAAACTCAAAACCAAATGTTGAAGAATCAGAAGCAGGCGAAGAGAAAAAGGTTGCAAAAAAGCCAAGAAAAAAGGCTGCTCCAAAGAAAGCTGCTGAAGAAACAAAAACAGAAGAAGCTCCAGCTGAAGAAACACCAGCAGAAGAGCCAAAAACAGATGCAGAATAATTAAATTTCAAACTAAAAAGGAGAATTATTATGAATTTTACTGCACAAGATGTTGCAAAATTGAGAGCACAAACAGGTGTTGGCATGATGGAATGCAAAAAAGCACTCACAGATGCAAACGGAGATTTTGAAAAGGCAGTTGTTCTTTTGAGAGAAAGAGGACTCAAAGCTGTTGACAAGAAACAAGGAAGAATTGCTTCCGAAGGTCTTGTTGCTTCATACATCCATATGGGTGGAAGAATTGGGGTTTTGGTTGAAGTTAACTGCGAAACAGACTTTGTTGCAAAGAGTGATGATTTCCAAGCACTTGTTAAAGATGTTGCAATGCAAATTGCTGCTGCAAACCCAAAATATGTTAGAGAAGAAGAGGTTGATCCAGCAGAACTTGAACAAGAGAAAGAAATTTTGAGAGCACAAGCACTCAATGAAGGAAAACCACAACAAATCATTGACAGAATGGTTGAAGGTAGAGTTAAAAAATTCTACGAAGATGTATGCCTTATGAATCAACCATTTGTTAAAGATCAAAGCAAGACAATCAAGGATGTTATCACAGAAGCAACACTCAAAATTGGAGAAAAAATTTCAATCCGTAGATTTGTTCGTTACGAACTTGGAGAAGGACTTGAAAAGAGAAATGACAACCTTGCAGAAGAAGTTGCAAAACAAATGGCAGGCAAGTAATTTCAAACAAAAGGCAGGGAGACCTGTCTTTTTTGTTGCGTAAATATAAAATATTTAGGGTATTGACATAAATCGCCATTTTTGGTAAAATAATTATGTTTGGAGGATAAGGTGAACACAAGTGAAATAATTTCAATGTTAAAAGAAGATTTTCTTCTTGATGAATCATTTGTTGAAGGTGAAATTGAGAAGAAAAACAGCTCACAAATGTCTGATTTAAACATAGTTCTTTCTGCGATGAAACCATATCTTGATGATAGATTTAAAAATGATTCAGAGCAGATGAGGCGTGCTGGAAGGGTTATTTTGTTAGACAATGATTTTTCTGCGGATGTATATAGTGGAATCAGCACAGAGAGAAGGCTTAAAAGATTCTTTCAAGAAGTAACAACTTTGGGTATTAATCCATACGTTGTTGTTCATCAAAATACATTGAAGTATGGCGATATTGGTGGGACATATATAGATCCACAAGACAAGCACGTTAAGAGTCAACGTCAGTCTGCGTATGATGTGAATGGGGTTTTTAATTCAATTAAAGATGCCTTTCATTTTTCACATGAAGAGACAATCGGAATTGTTGAGAGTGCACCTGCGACATTACTGGGTTGTGGAACATATGAAAGAAGAATATATGACATTCGCAATACTCTTTTTCGTTTGCAAAGTGATGGGTTCTATTTTTTTAGAAGGGTGGAAAAACTTGTTAACGGAATAGGGTTGATTGTTTCCGAGGAAATTAATGAAGCAGTTAAAAGATGTCCATCAATCCTTGCTATAACGCCAGAAAGGATGGTGTATTCTTTCAACTATTTAAAAGCAAGTGTTCCTGCGGATGCCATAGAACAATTGCATCAAGAATATTTGTCAAAGGGAAATTCTACGATGTCCAAAGAGCTCTGCAAATTGGAGATTTTAAGAAGTTGGATTAAGGATAATATTTCAATTTTAAACCTTGGCAGCAAGATTTATGAAAAAGAAAAATTTATTAGGTTTGAGTTGTCTCAATCACAAAGCACGATTGGTTATAAAACAATAAATCATAACACATATGATTGTGAGTTTTTGTTTGACAACCCAGTAGGAATCTTGGATATTGATGCAATATCAAAGGCGGATCTTGAAAAAAATATGGTTTTAAACTTGGTTACACTTGAAGAGCATTTTACACACGAACAAATTCAGAATTACATAAAATCAAACCCATATGTCTTGGGGATTGAAAACAACAAATTGAAACTTTTGCTGAATGATATTATTGTCAGAGATGTGAAAGATGGACTAAATCGTAAAGAAAAACTTCTGTCATATGGAAAAAGTTTGTTTGCAAAAAATTACAAGCAATTCAATGCAGATACAATCATTAAGAAACTGGAAATGCAACCAAAAATCAAGAAAATCACTTTCACAAAAAATAGCCAAAACCTATTGCCACTTTTTGTAGAAGTATTTTGTGATGATGACAGTGCAATACTGGATCGCATTAATAATGTGATTGCAATGAAAAATGACCGACTTTCCCGTGGTGACGAAGAATTAAGACATAGAATAAGAACTTTGGTTCCGAGAGAAGAGTGGCCTACAATAGTGAAAAGTCCTACAAAAGCATTGAAGTTAGTTGGTGAAATTGACAAAATTCTTTTGAGAAGGTTTGAAGTATATCAGGTTTATTCAAGCAGAGATATTGGTGTTTTAAGCAGTGTTGAAAATGACTATTCACGTCAAATAAAGGCTCTGCAAGAAGATATGAGAATGATTTTTGAGACAAAGAAGAATAGTCTTGAAATTCGTGAAAAATATCCTGATCTTGACATTGAAAAGCTGGGTAATTATGCTCTCATTAGACTTGAAAAAATTTTTGGAGATAAGGAGCCTATTGGAGATATCTTTGATCAAAACATAACACAACCATTCATCAACGCTATGTCACACGAGTATAGATATAGTGAAAGGGCAAACATCTTCGGCTCCAAAACATTGATTATGCAGATTCCTTATAGTAGGAAGGGGGTTTCAGAATTAAATAGTGCAATTCAAGAAAATGTGCCAATCAATGAAGTAACATCCACAAATCTTGAAATAGGTTTTCATAAATAGTTAATTTACAAAAAAATGCACGATTAGCGTGCTTTTTTTGTTATTTGCTTTGCAAAAATTTTTGTTTTACGTTATACTTTACGTATAAGTTATAAGGAGAAATTATGAACGAACTTGTAAATGACATTTTTGACTCACTCAAAGATGACCTTGAAAAAGCATATTCACACCAACAAAACGAATATCTTATGATAAGGGCGGGGAGAGCTAATCCACACATTTTGGACAGGGTTATGGTTGACTATTATGGCGTGCCAACACCAATTGTTCAGATGGGAACCGTGTCTGTTTCAGAAGGCAGAATTTTGAACATCAATATTTGGGATGTTTCCCAAATGAAAAATGTTGAGAAGGCAATTTGTGCAAGTGATATTGGCATCACTCCAACAAATGATGGAAAAATCATTAGACTTGTCTTTCCATCTCCAACAGAAGAAAGAAGAAAAGAATTGGTAAAACAAGTGAGAAAACTTTGCGAAGAAACAAAAGTTGCAATGAGAAATGTTCGTCGTGATGCTTTGGATATGCTCAAAGACATGAAGAAAGACGGGGACATTTCAGAAGATGAGTTTGCAACTTGCGAGAAAGAAGTTCAGAAACACATAGATAAATACACTTCTTTGGCAGACGAAGCTGCTGATGAAAAAGAAGAAGAAGTGATGAAAGTTTAAAATATTTGTAAGGATTTTCTATGTTAACAAAACAAAATGACTCAAAATTGCCAAGACACATTGCATTTATCATGGATGGCAACAGACGTTGGGCTGCAAAACGTGGCTTGGACAAAATGCTCGGACACAAGAAAGGTTGTGATGTCTTGAAGGATCTTGTGAAATGGATTCAAGAAAAAAAAGACATAAAGTATGCTTCATTTTTTGGGTTTTCAACCGAAAACTGGAACAGAAGTGAACATGAAAAACGATATCTCTTCAATTTGTTTGAAGAACTTTGTGATGACTACCTGAAAGATGCAGACAACAGGGAAACAAAGATTGTGGTCATGGGTGACACGACAAAGTTTCCAAAATCGCTGCAAGAAAAACTTATAAAAGTTGTCAAAATCAGCAAAAATCACAAAGGTCTTGTGATAAACATCGGGCTAAATTATGGTGGTAGAGCAGACATTGTTCATGCAACCAACGAATTGGTGAAAGCGGGAGAGGAAATCACCGAAGAGAGCATCAAAAAACACTTGTATTCTTGCCAATCACCAGATGTTGACTTGTTGGTTAGAACAAGTGGCGAAGAGAGACTTTCAAACTTTATGCTTTATCAGCTGGCTTATGCAGAACTATACTTTGCAAAAGTCTGCTGGCCAGGATTTAGCAAAAGACAATTTGAAAAAGCACTTCGTGCTTTCTCAAAAAGAAACAGAAGATTTGGGGGAAAATAATGAAAAAAAGAATCTACTCGGCAGTGCTTATTGTGCTTGTTTTGGCACTTATGTTTGTGCTTAAAGTTTATGTGAGTGACTATTTCTTTGACATCTTTTTCTGTGCACTTGCGTGTGTTTGTGCGTATGAGATGTCAAAACTTTTGAGCAGAATTGGACTTTACAATTTTCAGTGGATTGCAACAGGTTTTCCAGTTTTGATTTTTGCTGGAAATTTGATTGGAGTTCATTTCTTGTCAAAAAGCACAAATCTCTATTGGTTCTTGTGGACAATTTTGATTGATGTTGCTTTTATGGCAGTTGGATTTTTGGTGTGCTATCTTGTTTGTTTGTGTAGGAAAAGACATGTTATTTTCAACGAAATGTCAGTGAGAAAGGTAAATAACATTTCAATTTTCAGTTTTTCATTGAAAAAAGCTCTTCACACATTGATTACGTTTGTTTATCCAACATTTATTTTGTTGTTCTTTATCTTGCTCAATCATCTTGATGCTTTGCCACTTTCAAAATTGACGGGAGTTGATGCGAATGTTTCGTTGTTTGTGATTTTGACGACACTTCTTATTCCAATTTTCACAGACACATTTGCAATGTTGACAGGTTCTGTGATTGGAGGGAAAAAGCTCTGTCCAAAATTGAGTCCAAACAAGACTATTGCTGGTGCAGTTGGAGGCTCTCTTTTCTGTGTGCTTTTTGGCGCTTGTGTTTATTTGATTTTCAATTCTGTGACAGCTTATCAACCATTCACAGCAAATTTCCCAATCTGGGCATATTTGATCGTGGTTTTGATTGGATCTGTTGTTGCTCAATGCGGAGATTTGTTTGAATCCATGCTCAAACGTAGAGCTGGTGTGAAAGATAGCGGGAAATTTCTTCCAGGACATGGAGGATGTCTTGATAGACTTGATTCACATATCTTCATGGCCCCATACGTTTTCTTGGCATTTTTGATTGCTTTGGTCTAAAAATAAAAGGTAGTTTATGATTGTTTTGTATATTTTGCTGGCAGTTGTGATTTTGCTTTTCATGATTTTGGTTCATGAATTAGGGCATTATCTTGTTGGTAAAATGCTAAAATTTAAGATTGAAGAATTTGCAATTGGTTTTGGCCCTGCTATTTTCACAAAAATTAGCAAAAAAACGGGCGAGAAGTTTTCTTTGCGTGCATTTCCACTTGGTGGTTATTGTGCCTTCGAGGGAGAGGGGGAAGAAAAGGAAAGCGATTCCCCAACAGCTTTCAACAAGCAAAAGCCTTGGAAAAGAATTTTGGTGTTGCTTGGTGGAGTGACAATGAACTTCATCACAGCCATACTTTTCTCTTGGATTTTGCTCTGTACACTTGGCTATGATGTGCCAAAAATAAATTCGTTTAACACTGATTATGCAAATCCATATCATGTTGGAGATGTTATCACCGCCATTGATGGGAAAGAAATTGATTTCGCTTTTGGTGGAAATTATGTTGCTTTGGTTAATGAACAAAGAACAAAGGCTAAAACTTATTATACAGAAAATGGAATTGATGCTGAAAAGTATTCCTTTGAAATGAAGATCAAAAGAGATGGAAAGACCGAAAAATTGACCATTGTTGTTTATCCAAAAATGGAAACAAACACAGAAGGAGAAGAATATCTCAACACATACACTGGTCTTGAAAGCAATGCTGGCGAAAAACCACGAACAAGTGCCTATGTTTACAATGCTTGGGAGGGATTTTGCAGATCGTTTGAAATGGCATTTGGTTTTGCTTGGGTTGTTTTGAAGAGCTTGTGGTTATTGATTACTTTCCAACTGCCAATCACTCAAATGACAGGCACGATTGGAACAATCACAACAATTGCAACAATTGCATCACAATCACTTTCATATTTGTTGATTTTTATTCCACTGATTGCGGCAAACCTTGCAGTTTTCAATTTGTTGCCAATTCCAGCACTTGACGGATCACACATCTTGTTTGTTTTGATTGAGTGGATAAGGGGAAAACCAATCAACAGAAAGGTGGAAAACACAATCCATATGGTGGGGCTTATTGTCCTGTTTACCTTTGTTGTGATTGTTGACATTTTGCACTTTGTCCTGTGATGAACTTGACAAAAAAAGACATTTTCTATAAAATGGTTATATGTTGTTTGAACAAGAGTTTAATCTTACTTTTGGAGAAAAATACAGAGACCTTCAACTGAAAGAAGTTGTGGTGAAGAAACGTGAAGGCGTGTGCACCATAACTTTTTTGTATCCATCAACAAAGCCAGAACTTGAACCTGCAAACAAAAAGGAAATTATTGAATGGGCAAGATCATTGTTGCAAATGGAACAACTTGATGTTAGAGTCAAATTTTTGAGGGTTTTTGTTGAAGAAAAGCTGATTTTGAAATCAATCTTGAAGTTTTTTGAAGAAAACCACAAAATTGTCATGACATCACTTGACAAGCACAATATTAAAATTGAAATCACAAACATTGATGTTTTGATCAAAATCAAACTGAATCAACGTTTGGACAAATACTTTGCTGAAAACAGAATTGTTCCTCAACTTGAAGCATTTTTGGAAGGAAACTTTCTTGTCAACTTTGTTGTTGAAACAGAGGTTGATGAAACTTTGTCAAATGAGGTTAATTTGGATGAAGTTGAGATTGTTGCAACTTTTCAACCAACAAAGCGATATTCCGTTGAAATTGTCAAAGAAATCATCGGCAAAGACATCTTAACTCAACCAGAATACATAAACTTTATTACTGATGAAAAGAAATCAGTGATTCTTGCTGGATTTATCAACAAATTTGAAAGAAGAGAATTCATCCGCAAACAAGGCAAATATGAAGGGCAACCAAAGACATATTTCACGTTTACTCTTGATGATGAAAAGGGCAAGATTGATTGCATCTATTTCTCATCAAAGACAAATGTGCAGGTCATGGAATCTCTTGAAGATTTGATGTATGTTGTTGTTTTTGGTGATGTTGAAAAAAGCAAATTTACAAACAAATTGCAGTTGAAAGTGCAAAAAATGGCTTTGGCAACAAAAGAAATAGAAATTCCACAAGAAGAAAAAAAATATGTTGGTGGAACAAATCATGGTGTTGTTAAGATTGAAAAACTTTCATCAACATCACAGACTAATATGTTTGCAAACAAAATTGAATATAACGACATTGTTGCAGGAAAAAATATTGTTGTTTTTGATATTGAAACGACAGGTCTTGACTTGTCAAATGATGAAATCATAGAACTTGGTGCGGTGAAGGTTGTTGATGGGAAAATCAAAGAAAAATTCAACACCCTTGTCAAACCGACAAAAGAAAAAATTACGTATGAAGTTACAAAACTTACTGGAATTACAGAGGATATGGTAAAAAATGCTCCAACAGCAGATGTTGTTTTGAGAGAATTTTATGATTTCGCAAAAGATTGCGTTTTGTGTGGGCATAATGCCATTGGATTTGACCTTATCATTTTGAAACGCATGGCAAGAGAATTTGGCATTGAATTTAAAAATGATGTGATTGACACACTCAATTTGGCAAGACAATCGCATATTCTTGTGAAAAACTTTAAGCTTGGCACAATCGTCAAGTATTTGGGGCTTACTTTGGAGGGCGCACATAGAGCATGGAATGATGCTTATGCAACGGCAGAAGTGCTTTTGAAACTTTGTGAGAAAAAATAAAGTTTTTTTCGTAAAATCGTTGCAATTTGTAAACATATAGGCTATAATAATAAAGACTTGACAGGAAGTGGGCATTATGTGCTCACTTCTTTGTATTAAAAAGAGGGTTTGGAGGTATATTTTGGCAAAGGTAAAAGAAATCTGTGAAAAAGAAGTTCGTCCTGTCATTGAAGAAATGGGATATGAACTTGTTGATGTTGCTTATGTCAAAGAAAATGGCGGAATGAGTTTGATTTTCACCATTGACAAAGACGAAGGAGTGACAATTGACGATTGCGAGGTGGTAAACAGAAAAATTGATCCACTTCTTGACAAATTGAATCCGACACAGGATGCTGCTTACACACTTGTTGTAAGTTCACCAGGTCTTGACAGGCCACTGAAAACAGACAGAGACTTGAAAAGAACGCTTGGGAAGGAAGTTGATTTGACACTTTTTGCAAAAGTTGATGGAAAAAAGGCTTTCAATGGAATTTTGACAGCTTTTGATGAAAAGAGTGTGACAATCAAAACATCAAAAACAGAAATGACTTTTGACAGAGACAAAATTGGCTCAATTAAACTTGTTATAAAATTTTAAGGAGATAAAAAATGGTAAACAAAGATTTTTTTAAGGCATTAGACGACCTTGAAACAGAAAGAAAAATTGACAAAGAAACATTTATTCAAACTTTGGAGGCAGCTCTTACTTCTGCATACAAAAAAATGTATGGACAAGCAAAGAGTGCAATGGTGAAACTTTACCCAGAAAAAAGCACAATCAGAATTTATTCATACAAGACGATTGTTGATGAAGTTGAAGATGAAGACAAACAAATCTCACTCGCAGATGCAAGACTTTTGAAAAAATCATACAAAGTTGGAGATATTGTTGCAGTTGAAGAGGCAACAAAAGACTTTGGAAGAATTGCAGCACAAACAGCAAAACAAGTTGTTATGCAAAAACTGCGCGAGCTTGAAAGACAAAATGCTGTTTCAGAACTTTCTGAAAAGGAAGATGAGCTTTTGACAACCATCGTGAAACGTGTTGACGGAGATAATGTTTATGTTCAAATCCCAGGCACAAACACAGAAGGCGTTATGATGAGAAATGACCAGATCCCTGGTGACCACTTTAATGTTGGCGACAGAGTGAAGGTTTATGTGAAGAAGATCAAAGAGAGCTTCAAAGGTCTTCAAGTGCAAGTTTCAAGATCAAACATTGGTTTTGTGAGAAAACTTTTTGAGCTTGAAATTCCAGAAGTTGCAAGTGAAGAAATCAAAATCAAAAACATTGCACGTGATCCAGGAAACAGAACAAAGGTTGCTCTTTACACAGACAAACAAAACATTGATGTTATTGGTGCTTGTGTCGGCAATCGTGGAACAAGAATCAACACAATCATCAACGAACTTAACGGAGAAAAAGTTGATCTTGTTGAATATTCTGACGATCCACTTGAATATATTGCAA
>Ga0310786_10004095_pt1 | contig 20483 bp, 15 predicted proteins | sample AusTroGonzalo_MG_FD_203881 | JGI IMG/M metagenome (GOLD analysis project Ga0310786, IMG submission 203881) | Bovine rumen microbial communities from tropical cattle in Woodstock, Queensland, Australia - Gonzalo_03 (v2) (version 2) | ecosystem: Host-associated > Mammals > Digestive system >... | reverse complement strand
GGGGGCGTTTACCGGGGCGGACAGACGGACCAAGGGGCTGTTCGAGGAGGCTGATGGCGGCACGATATTCCTTGACGAGATCGGCGAAATAAGCGCCGATACGCAGGTGAAGCTGCTCCGCGTGCTGCAGGAGGGCGAATTCATGCGCGTTGGCGGTACTGTGCCCATAAAGACCGATGTCAGGGTGGTATGCGCCACGAACCGCAATCTGGCGGACGAGGTTAAGCGCGGCAAGTTTCGTGAAGACCTCTACTACAGGCTTAATGTGATACAGATAAACCTTCCGCCGCTTCGTGAGCGCAGAGGCGACATTGCCGATCTTGCCGAGCATTTCCTTGCGATGCTTGGAGGCGTAGAGATGTCGTTTTCGTCCGAAGCTATGTCGAAGATGCTTGCGTATGGCTGGCCTGGAAACGTGCGCGAACTCAGAAACACTGTCGAGAGGATGGTTGTGCTTGCCAACGGCAAGATTCTGGGAGTTGGGGACCTTCCGCCCGAGATACGCGATGCGGGGTCTGAAGCACCTAGTGGCGCGACCGGGCCTTCCAGCTCTTTGTCAGATGTCGAGAGTCGGCATATAGCTGCGGTGCTGCGCGAATGCGGCGGCAATAAGAAGCTTGCGGCGGAAAGGCTTGGCATAAGCCGCAGCACGTTGTATGAACGCCTTCGTCAAGATGACGAGTGTCCGGCAAATGGACACGGCGTGTCCGACAATAGGACGGATGAGTCGAATTTAGGCGGCGAAAACGCCGTAAAACAAGGTTGGCACGGTTTGTGCTAATAGCATAGGCAGAAAGGAAAGCAGAATAATGAAGAACTCGATTCCATTGGTAGTGGCGGTTGTGCTGGCGGCGGCGGCGGTTTTCGCCGTGAGCCGTATGATTCGCCCCAAGGACGACGGCGGAGAGAGGCAGTATGTCGAAGTCGTCGCCGCGGCAAAGCCAATCCCGGTGGATACTACGATTGCCGACTCCATGCTGAAGACGCGCCGTGTCGAGGTGTCGTCTGTGCCGGCCAAGGCCATCCCTGCAAATCAGCGCAACCGTGTAATCGGGCAGAAAGTCACGCGTGCGGTGTCCGAAGGCGACTACATAGTGCTTGAGGATGTCGCCGGTCGCGGCAAGACATTGCCTGAATTGGTGGGCGATGGAGAATGGGCTGTGCCGGTGACTTTCGCCGACGCCTCCCTAATGCCTTTCCTTCAGCCTGGTGTGGAGATTGCGATACTTGGCACTTTCACAGTAAAGAAGACTGTCTCCAAGATGGACGGAACAGAGGCTCCGGATGTGATTGAGGAGGAGGCGACCAGCGTGGTGTTCCCTTGCGTGCGCATCCTTGATATGGGACATGGCGACGGAATTCGCCGTGACGGCGGCGATAGGAACGGCGGAACTATCATAGTCTCGCTCACCCCGCAGCAGGCGACCGCCCTTGTCGCGGCCCAGCGCACTATGGATCTATACCCAGCGCTTCGCCGTCCGTCCGACACCGGCTCCCTCAAGCGCCGCGATGTGGGCATGGTGACAGGCAAGACCTTTGAGGATCTTCGTGCCGGACTGGATACGGTCGTTCTGCCAGACGCGCCGAACAGGCAGTGACATTTAAGGAAACCAAACAAAAACAAAGGAGAAAACCATGAAAAGATTAATCGCTGCAGTTATGGCCGCCATGGCCGCGATGTTCGCGATCGCCGACGAGGAGATCACGATGGTCGAACAGGAGATAACCTCAATTACCGTTCCGTTCGGCATCAGGGGTTATACGCCGTCAAACAAGGATGTTGTCCGAATCGAGATGACCTCGGAGAACTCGCTCCGCATTACGGCGCTCAAGAGCGGCCGTTGCGATCTCGAAGTCCGAGGCGATATGGACATGACCCAGAAGTTCCAGATCTCTGTCGGCGGCGACCTGCCCCGCACGCTGGCCACGCTCCGCCGCGAACTTGAGCGCATGCCCGAGGTTCATGCGGATATCGTCGGAAATTCAATCCGTATCGATGGCGAGGTAAAGTCGATCAAGAAGTGGAACTATCTGACGAAGGTCATAAAGAGCTATCCTTCTGTGCGCAACTTCGCCGAGTTCACGCCTGGCGACGAGATTTTGATTCGGATGAAGGAGTCTCTGCAGCAGAGCGGCTTCGAGGTGGTGTTCAATCAGTTCACCGGCGAGCCCAAGACCTGGAAGGCTAACTGCGTCGCGCTGGCCTACAGCAAGGTCAACCGTACCATGACCGTCCAGGCCAAGGTCTACACGCCCGAGCAGCAGGAGAAGATAATGGAGTGCCTGAAGCAGGAAAAGCGCTGGCTCGCCATAGACAAGGCTGACTCCGAGTCGTTCGATGATGAACTTCAGGTCAAGGCCAACATTCAGGTGACCGTCGACAAGCCTGTTATCCGTCTTAGCGTGGCTTATATGGCAATCAGCGAGGACGACATCAAGAAGATCGGCAACCAGAATGCAATAGCAAATCCCGACAGCGTGTTGAGCCTAAACGGAGCCTTCGATACGTTGCAGAGCCTGATTCCCCACACCGACTCCACGCGCAGCACTAGGCATGGTGTCAGGAATACCGCCACACTTGGCGCAACCCTCGGCTTGACCGCAAGATTCCTCGCGGCAAACGGCATTTCTCGCATCAGCGACACCGGATACACCCTTGTGGAGAGCTGGTCGCCGGATGGTGCCAAGTTCAAGAGCGGCGGCACCGTTTTCGTGAAGATTGCCGGCGCTGATGCCGCAGACCTCAAGGAGATACCCTATGGATTCATCATCAACGCCAAGGGTGGTATGACTAACGAGGATACGATGGCGCTTGATTTCGACTTCGAGCAGTCGTCCATCGGTGATTATGACCCCGTCAGCCAGTCGTTCGCCCGCACCGAAAACACCTCCAAGCAGAAACTTTCCTGCCCGTTGGGCCGCACCACGCTCGTCAGCGGATTCAAGGATATGGTCGACAAGAACACGCCGCCGTCGGGCCTGCCTATCCTGCGTTCGACTCCGATACTGAACTGGTTCGTTTCGGATTCCGGCAAGGAAGTCAACGATCGCAGGCTGGTCGTCATGATCTGCCCCGAAATCGTCGACAACACGCAGGACGAGAAGCCCGATGTCGACAAGGAGATCAACATACGCGTACAGGATCAGGCTTCGAAGGATACCGACCAGGTTGTGAAGGAGCGCGAGGAGAAGGAAGGATTCTCTGGATTCTGGAGCTGGCTAAACTGGTTCAGGTTCTGATGCATACGATATGAAGGTTAGGGTCATAGCGGCCGACGGCGAGCGGGAAGTTGAACTTCCCGCCGCCGGCGATGTTTCGGTTGGGCGGCTTGCCGATAGCGGCATTCGCATATTTGATAATGCCGTTTCGCGTCGGCATGCAGTCATCTCATGCTCCGCAGGAAGTGCGACTATCGCCGATGCGGGCAGCCATGGCGGAACATATTTGAATGGCGCAAGGATCGATTCCGCAGAATCGCTGAAGGACGGCGACGAGGTGAGGATCGGCAGTTGCCGTCTGGTGTTCAGTATTGGTGCGGTTCCGTCGGTCAATGCCGCGCAGTCGGCCGCGCATGCGTATGCCGCCTCAACCGCCCCGATGTACAGCGACGACATGCTTGCTCTCCAGTCTAAGATTCATGCGATAATACTTTCGCGCATAAACGCTGGGGCAAAGGCCGACAACATAGCCGCCGACAAGGATCTCGCGGCCCAGGCGGAACAATGCCTGGACACCGTCCTGCGCGAGTTGCGCCACGAACTGCCGGATGGTGTATCGTTCGAGGGCTTCCGTCAGGTGCTTCTCGACGAACTGCTTGGCTATGGCCCGATATCGCCCTTGATACGAGACCCGTCGATTTCTGAAATAATGGTGAACGGTCCCGACCGCGTTTTTGTGGAGTCAAAGGGGCTGCTGCATGAAACAGGAATCCGTTTCCTGAGTGAGTCGCATCTGGTGCAGATAATAAAGCGAATTGTGGAGCCCATCGGTCGTCATGTTGATGAAGCCAGCCCGATGGTGGACGCACGATTGCCTGACGGAAGCCGTGTGAACGCGATAATCCCTCCGCTTGCGCTTGATGGAGCGTCTCTGACAATACGAAAGTTTGCCGAGAAGAAGCTGACGACCGACGACCTCATATCGTTCGGGTCAATGACCAAAGACATGGCGCTTTTCCTGCAGGAGGCCGTCCGCCAGCGCCAGAACATCCTGGTGTCGGGCGGCACCGGCTCCGGCAAGACGACGCTTCTGAACATACTTTCGCAGTTCATCCCAGAGGGCGAGCGTCTTGTCACTATCGAAGACTCCGCCGAGCTCAAGCTCTCGCACCGCAATATCGTGCGCCTTGAGGCCCGCCCAGCAAACGTAGAGGGCAAGGGCCGCATAGCCATACGCGACCTCGTGGTGAACTCTCTGAGAATGCGCCCTGACAGGATAATCGTCGGCGAATGTCGCGGAGCCGAGGCCCTTGATATGCTTCAGGCTATGAATACAGGGCATGACGGCTCTCTCACGACGGCCCATGCCAACAGTCCGAGGGACGCGCTTTCGCGTCTTGAGAACATGGTGATGATGGCTGGCTACGAGTTGCCTTCCTCGGCTATACGCGAGCAGGTCGCCTCTGCCATAGATCTTGTCGTGCAGCAGACGCGTCTTGGCGACGGCAGCCGAAAGATCGTGAAGATAGTCGAGGTTACCGGGCGCGAAGGCGATGTCATTCAGATGCAGGATATCTTCGTGTTCACGCAGACCGGATTTGACGACAAGGGCCGGGTCGAGGGCTACTATACCGCAACCGGCAACATACCGTATTTCATAGACGAGCTGCGCCAGCGAGGGGCCCTGTCCCTCGACATGGATGTGTTTGTGCCAAAGGCATGATGAGACAATGAAGCCGGAATATCTGACATACACTCTTGTGTTCTTTGCCGTGGCTTGTGTGCTGTGGGTGGTGTGGTCTACTGCCGCCGCCGCCGGCATTGCCGAGGGGGAGAAACGCGACTTTGATAACAACTTGAGGTCTGATGGACGGCAGAAGACCCCTCTTGAGCGATTCGTCTCACCCGGGCGCCTCTTCAGGCTCAAGCTTGCATTTTCTCTAGGTCCGGCCATGCTATTGCCGGCGCTTTTCCTAGTTTCAGGATTTGCCAACCCCATTTTCCTTCTTGTGTTCGCTTCCGCAGTCGGATTCGCGGGATGGCGCATTGTCAGCCTTTACTATGATATTCTTGTAAGGCGCAGGCATCTTGATTTTGAGAATGGCGTCCTTGATTTTGCGGCTGGTTTGGCCAACGCTCTGCGCGCCGGCATGGCCTTGCCGCAGGCTATGGAGCGCATCGCAGAGAGGATGGGCGGTGCAATGAAGGAGGAGCTTACCATCGTCCTTCGCGAATATCGCCTCGGCCTTGAGATGCCCGACGCCCTGGAGCGCCTTGTCGAACGTATGCCTTGCGAAGATATGCGTCTTCTTGCGTCGTCGGTGCGCCTTACCACAAAGACGGGCGGCTCGCTTGCCGAAGTGCTTCAGGAAATGGTCGACATGATACGTGCGCGCCGCGAGTTCTCCGAAAAGGTCAAGACGCTCTCGGCGCAGGGGCGCTTTGAAGGCTATGTGCTTGGTGCCATGCCGGTTATTGCTTTTGCGCTCTTCTATGTGATACAGCCTGATCTTATGAGTGTGCTCTTCAAAACCATGGTCGGATGGACGGCGATAGGCGTTGCGCTTTTGCTGGAGACCATAGGCTTCCTGGTCATATCGCGCATTACGGACATAAAGGTATAGGGGGGCGGAACGATGCGTACGCAAGAGCTACTTTCTTATCTTTTGATAGTGGGCGCGTTCATAGCCGCCGGCTGGCTGGTCATGTCGTCCGGCGGAAGCAAGGAGAACTCGGAAGATGCCGGGCACGAACCTGGTTGGGAGAAGTTGCCAAATGTTTTTCGCTTCTCTTGGGGATTTGTGGCTTTCTTTGAGGATTCGGTCGGTGCGCTTCTCGCCAATATCATGCCTGCCCGAGCCAACCGTTTTTCGGATCTCGCCGTGATATCGGCGCTTCCGCTCACGGGCGAGCGGGTTCTTGCGGCATCGTTCGCGTTCGGACTTTGCGGCATCTTCGCCGGAGCGATCGCCGGAGCGGCTGTATATGTTGCCGAGCCAGCAGTAGCCGCATGGTTGGCCCCGGTCCTATGCCTTGCGTTCTTTGCCATGGGGTGGTTTTGGCCTACACAGAATCTTGCCCATTATGCAGAGTTGCGGCAAGAGAGAATAACCCGCGAACTTCCCTTTGCGATAGACCTAATATCAGGTGCGATGCGTTCCGGCCTCGACTTTGGTGCGGCCATGCGCTATTACGTGTCGCTCAAGTCCGGCGGTCCTTTGGAGGAGGAATTCGGCAGGGTGCTCTCGGATGTTACGCTAGGCCGTCCGTTCGCCGATGCGCTGAACGACATGGCCAAGCGTATACAACTGAAGGCGTTTACCGCATTCGTCGGCGTAGTGTCCTACGGAATGGAGATAGGCGCCCCGATAGCGCAGACCTTGAAGATGCATGGTGCAGACCTGAGGCGCGAGCGCTTCAATCTGGCCGAGCGCAAGGCGGCGCGCGTACCGGCCGTCATGATACTTCCGCTTGTGGTCTTCATCATGCCGGCTGTGTTTATTATAGTTCTGACTCCGCTCATAATGCGGTTGAAGGGTGCAATGTGACGGACAAGGAGAAAGCTAAATGCCTACAGAAGTAAAGATAACCTTCACTGGTGGAGAGAATCTCGGCGACGAGATGGTTCTTTCCCTTGCGTCCTCCATCCTCTTTGGCCGTTCGCATTCCGCTGATGTGCGATTGAAGGAGGCTGACGTCTCTGGTCGGCACATGGAGTTCCGGGCTGGAGAAGATGGCGTGTATGCTGCCTGCATAAGCCGACACGGATTCCTGCTCAACGGAGAGAACGTTGTTGAAGGGACACAGTGGAAGATTGCCCCTGGAGATGTTCTTTCGCTTGGCTCTCGCGTCCGCATAAGGATAGACTCCATTTCCGGTGGAGATGCTGCTGCCGTTGAACCCGTGACCAGCGAGACGCGCTTCATGACGTCATCGCCCACCTTGGCCACACAAGCCCCCGAATTCATGGAGTCCGCCACTTTCGCAACGCGAATTGGCGATGTTACCTTGCCTTCCGACATTAATGCAGCACCGAAAGGTAGTTTGGAGGAGGCTCCCGTTACCGATTCAGAGACGGTCTTTTCCATGAGGCTAGATCCTGCTCCACCCGCTCCGCCATCTCCACCCCCGTACCAGCCGCCGCTTGACGATGCGCCGACCGCCGACGATTCGCCATTGCCGCCATCAACCCCGGATGATGCCGCCTTCTCGCCGATTGATCCCGCGACCAGCACCGAAACCGGCACCGGTGAGGGAGAGACGGTCGAGATGAAGACCCGTCAGGCGTCGATGGACGAAATCTTCCGCATGAAGCGCATGCTTGAGGATAAGCGCCGCTTCAAGCACAGGTTCTTCGGATTCATCATGCTTCTTGCCGCAGCGACGATTGGCACCGCTCTTTTCGTATTTTGGCCACGTCCCGAGAAGTGGCTTTCGCATCCGTTGCGCCCCGGCACCAAGGTCGCCGATCTTGGCCAGTTCATCGTAAAGTCTGAGAATGGCGCCATAGAAATGGTCATAGATTATCCGAACGATCGCAACATGACAAAGACAGAGAGCGGGGATAGCCTTGATGTGATGACCATGACGGGCCGCGACAGGAATGTTCCGTTCCGGCTTTCATTCCAGAGGCGGACCGATCTTGCGGAGCTTCGGCTTTCGCTTGCCGAAAGCGCATTGCGCGAGATTGACGCTCTTGCCAAGGGCGGTTATGAGTTCTCTGCCGCCGAGGATGAATCGCATCTTGACGAGGACTCAAGATCCGGCTTTCTTTTCCTTGAGTCAGAAAACGGCGGTTCGTGCCAGATAAAGACCCAGCGCGGAACACGATTCTTCAGGCGAGAATACAGGCGCGAGGAGGGTGGCGTCAAGTGGCACGGCATAATGGTGTTCCTTCGCAACGGCGCAACGGTTTACCGGCTTTTGCGCGAGATACCTGAAGACGTATGGCCGCGCGGCAAATATCTTCTGCGCGGAGACATCAACATGGCGTTCTACAAGGGATTCCTTGCCGGCCACTGGGAGTCGCCTGGCGCGGCAAGGCTCGTTTCTGGCAAGAGCGACGACGCCCTCAAGTCGTCCATACGATCTGCGCTGGCGAAGGCTCGTCCGGTCGACTGGCCTCGCATAGCGGCGGAAATTGACACGCTTCTGGTTAACACCTGGAATGCAGCTACGGGTGTGCGTCGTGAAGCGTTTTCGCTTCTTGCCGAACTGCGTGACATGAAGGACAGGTTCTACACCGAACTCCAGAGTCGCAGCGCCGCCATGCGGCTTAACGGCGATTCGGAGAAATACGGTGAAGTGTTCGACAAGTGCAGAAGCTCCTTTGCGGGCGATCTTGAAGACCTGCGCAGCCGCAAGGTGAACGATCCTAAGGAGTGGCCATGCCAGCTAAAGCGATAACGGTTTCATTGAAGAGCGACGGGCGCGTACTTGCCTCAATCGACATGGTGAGAGGCTGCGAGCCGATACACGTGGGCCGTTCGCACGCTTGTCAGCTTCGCGCCCCGTCCGGCGACAGCTCGGTCAGCGGCAGGCACGCACAACTGTTTTGGAAGGGCTCATCGCTTTTCATTGAGGATGCAGGCAGCCGGAATGGCGTATTCATGGACGGCAGAAGGATAAAGAAGCCCGTCAAAGTGACGCCCGGCGGAATCTATGCGATCGGCAACTGTCAGATAGTCGCGTCAACCGGTGATGGTGTCCGCTCCAGAGCTGCGACGCGACATCATCAGCTGATGTTCCTGAACGGCGATCGCGCCAACCAGCTTGTCGACATTGCGCCGAAAGGCGATTCTGGAGAATTCTTGATAGGTCTGGACCCCAGCTGCGACATTTGCCTCACCGACATGCTTGTTTCGCGCAAGCATGCGAAACTGAACATAAAGGCAGGAGGCGAATGCTGGATAAGCGATGAGGGCAGCCGCAACGGGACATACGTCAACGGCGAGAAACTTGGCGTCAAGGAGCGGCTTCTCAAGGATGGCGACAAGATTTCGATAGCATATTTCGACTTGCGCTTTCTGGACAGGAGCGTGAAGCACTCTAACGTGAACGTAGCCGCCCGTCTTGCGGTAATGGCCGTCACGATGCTCGTGCTTGGCGGTGCATGGCTGGTCTACCAGTTCAATCCCAATAGGCGCACGGCCGGGGACTACCGCTCGTTGGCCTCAAAAGCCGCCGCCGCCGAACGGTTCGATTTGGCCCTTACCTACATGGATGGGGCTGAAACGGCCCGGAACGCATCGGATGAATCCATCCAGAACAACACTCTGCGCGGCCAGATACGCCAGTGGAAGGTCGTTTCGGAGCAGTGGGCGGAGACAATAGACCTTTTTGCCAAGGGCCGTCTTCGCGATGCCAGAATAAAGCTATCCGGCCTTCCGGGAGAGGCGTATGCGTGGTCTTGGAACGATACGACCGCCAGGGATATGCGGCGCGACGCCGACTTTGCCGCAGACGCCGTAAGGGTAAATACCGATGCTGCAGAGCATCTCGAACGAACCGTAGAATCGGTTGTCGAGCGAGTTGCGATAGAGGCTCGTATATCGGCGCTTGACGCATATCTGTCCAAGAACGCCGATGGCTTCAAGGCCCGTCCATACATGGCGGCCGTAGAGAAATCGATAAGGACCTGCCGCGACAGGTTTGACGCCATACGCGTAGGTATTGAGCGCATAGACGGGGCTCTCGACTCCATAGCCGCAGAGAATCCGGATTTCGAGGAGGTGATACGCGTCTTTGAACAGGTCGCCGGCGACTCGTCTCTGCCGCAGGGGGTACGGAACTATGCCGAGAGCTTCATGCCTGTGTGCCGATCGTTAATAGAGACTCAGAATTTCCTGGAACGAGAGAAGGCAACGATAGCAGATATGGATTTTCAGGCGGTCATCTCTAATGTCGGCTCAATGCCTTTGCCGGACAGGGATGCGTGCGCTAGGCAGTCTCGCCTTTCGGATGCCAGAGACGCGCTGGTCAAAAAGCACGAAGAGAACCTTCAGGTCGTGCGTGTGCTAAACCCGATGATACGCAATCTTGAGACCGCAGGAATCCGCAATGGAGAGCGTGGACGCCTTTTGACGTTCGTAACTTCTCCTGCTTCCTGGGATGCGGCGCTCGCCTTCGATTGCTTCTCGGCAAGGTTTCCTCTACCGAGCCGAATAGACCCTACGGGTGTGTATGACGAGCTTGTAGGTATAGAGTATACATACGAGAATCTTCGTGAATTGCCGAAGCCGCCGGGGCGCAAGACTGCTGTGTTGATGAACTTCATTCCTAAATGCCAGACGGCCAAGATGGCCTTCGAGCAGGTTTCGACATTCATTGCATTCATGGATAGATCCGATAACGGTCAATTCAAGGTCGGTCGGCTTGGTCGGCTCTATGCGCTTGCCGCGCAGATACTGGCCGACAAGGCCAAACTAGTCTCTGATCTCAAGAAGCGGTCTCAGGGCCCTGCAAACGCCTGGAATCGCGCTCGGATAGTCGCCGGATACTATGCGGAATATTTTGCAGACAAACCTTCTTACGCTGATCTTCGTGCGCTTGAGATGGCATTCAGATCATTGCAGAAGCAAGTGAACGCGATGAACGAGCAGTACGAGGCCGAGTCCGATCCAGAGCGGCGACTCAGGATGCGCCAGCAGATGCTTGAAACTGGAATACCCGGCATGGAGGCTGTAAGAGCTCGTTGGGTGGAGGCTGAAGAATGACGAAACGCGGTTCAATCATGCTTGAGTATGTGGTCGTGCTTTGCGGCATTGGCGTTTTGCTGACCGTATTCATGAACCGCATGTTCCTTGACTACCGCTCGGGTTTCGGCCCGTTAGGCCAAGGGCTTGTTGCATTTTACCAAAGGGTGCTGGGAGGCCTTTCGCTTCCCGTGCCATGAGGTTTGAACACACAACTAACAACACAACAAACAAAAGGAGAAAACAAATGAACATCAATAAGATCAAGCATAGCCGTTTCGGCAGGATCGTCTGTCGCTTGTTCGGCGAAGAGAGAGGTGCCGTCATGATGGAATACGTGATTGTCGCAGTTCTTATTGCTGCCGCAGTTGCTGTCGGGGCATGGTATTTTGGACGTTCCGTTAATAACGAATTCCGCGTGGCTTCGCATGCGGTTGTCAATGATAACACTGGAGCCTATAAAGTCCAAGAAGCGGCACAAGACAACCTGGCGGCACAAGATACTGCTGCCATAAATCAGCAGAAGAAATTCATTAACGCTGACGAAAAAGATGAGGGTAATGTTACATATACAGTTACACATTGATGAGTAAGCGATAGTTTTATGTCGCTTGCCTGGCTTATTCTACGTGCAGCTGTTCTGACCCCTTGGTTGGGGTGGCTATGCTGGAGTGACGCGAAGACCCGCCGGCTCCCCAATGTTTTGACGCTTGGTGGGCTTGCGGTGGGACTTTGCGTCCAAGCCGGGTTTGGAGGAATGTCTGGATTTCTGGACGGCCTTGCCGCAGCCGGCATAGCCGTCCTTTTCCTGATTATTCCGTTTCTTGTGCGTGCCGCAGGGGCGGGCGATCTTAAGATGCTCGCCGCCTGCGGCGCGTTCGTTGGCTCCCGCGAAATGCCGTTCCTCCTTCTTGCTGTCTCTTTCGCAGGGCTTGTAGTTGCCGTTCCGTTGCTGATTATGCGCAAAGTTTCTGCGGCGCGGCTGAAACACGCGGTTCGCTGCATCCTAGACTGGCGCTATGATCGTGCTGCTGGCAGGGAGGCGTTGCCTCCGAAGTCCGACGAGAAGGTGCGCGTGCCGTTCGGCATAGCCATAGCGATAGGCACCTGGGCAACGCTTATTATGGAGGCTCTGCTTCTATGTCGGTGAAGCGCGGTTCCATTCTCGCCGAGACCGTACTCGTGATGCCGCTTCTGCTGTTGCTCATATTCGGCATAATTCAGTTTGCCTTTATATGGACCGCTAAGCAGATGACGGCGTATGCGGCATACTGTGCGGCGAGGGCGATGGTCGTGTCTGCCCCGCAGGAACAGCCGAGTGCCGCAATAAAGGCGGCGGAGCTTGCGTTGTCCACAATGTCTCTATCGGATGACGGCAATGGAGACGAGATTGTAATACCTGGTTGGGGGCGCATATATGGGTCAGGATTTGTGCGTGGCAGAAGTAGGGTGACGATTGGCCTTGGGGACATACTTTCTAGCGGGGATGTTCGCCCGTTTGTCGCCGTTCGCGTCAACTTTGATTTCCCTCTTATGATTCCCGGCATGGCCGTAAATAGGATTGTGGCAAATTCGCCCAATGCCAATACACTCTCAGGAGATGCGGACTTTTATGACGATTTGTCGCGTTCATCGGGCGACCCTGCGCTATTAGGCGGGTGGCCATACATTAGGCTTTCCGAAGTATGTGCGTTGCCGATGCCTTATTCGACCGCGAATTTTCCCACAAATGCGTTTTCTGATATTACAATTAGGTTAGCCGGCGGCATTTCCACTGTAACTGGATCATGACAACTCTCGGTATATTGCAAAGGCGGTTTGTTGGTCTAGGGCGAGATGAGGATGGCGTCGCTCTCGTGGTTACGTTGGCTGTCTTCATGTTCATGTATGTTGTATGCATGGGCGTTTATGCGATAGGTGTTGCCGTAAGAGAAAAAGTTCATCTTCAAAACGTGTGTGACGCTGCCGCCTATTCGGCCGCAGTGGTTCAGGCCGATGCGCTTTCGCGCATAGCCACCATAAACCGTGCGATGTCCTGGACTTATGTTCAGATGACACGGCGGCAAATGGATTACATTACTGACAAATGGCTTCAACATGTGATAGCGCATTATAATGATGATAGAAAATTGGCCATAGACTGGATGCGGGGATACGGGTATGGTGCATGTCATATGGGGGCTTACAATATTTCAGAAGTAGCCTTCAACGATGGTGCGCATAGAGCTTCAGTAAATGAAATTGTGAATGCAAGAGAGGCGTGCAGAACAGGAGTAGGCAACAATAGTTCAGCTTCGTTTTATGTGTACGCCGCTGATTATCAGACACGCTTGGAAAATCAGATTCGCGCCGACAAGGCAGCGATTGGGCTAATGAATGAGGCTGAGTTGAATATTGTTTCAGACATTACAAGGCAAATGAGGGAATCGGCATTTGCGGTGATAAGGGCTAGCGCACATCCCGGCGGATGGCGCGTTGTTATAAGATATTGTGATCAATCCAGTCTTGTCAATGATCTTGGATTAGCCGCGAATCAAAATGCGCACGGCTATTTCCGGCAGTTGCGCAATAATGATTACGACGAAAGCAAGTTTATTGGTTTTTGCAATCCAACGCGGGATCAGGAGGATAATGTCTTCTCTCCAGGAATCGACGCATGGTTTATAAGAAGTTCTAACGGAACCGATGCGACGCAAAACCAAGTTGGCATCCAACGCGCATATCGTAGAAATGGAACTTCCAGTCTTAAGGCGGAGTGGAACTGGTGGTCGTATCATTTTAAGGGGGATGCGTATTTTGCTGACCATGTACATTGGCAGGTTTATTGTAAGGGGCACAGACATGGTTGCTATGGGGATAGAGGGTGCAAATGTACTTTGTCTGGCAACAATCATAATGCGACCGTTGCTGCGGATTGCAGGCACATTTATGTTCCGGAATTGTACAATGGGGCGCAAGCACTCCCAATTGTTTTGCGAAGCAACTTTTTTAGCGGAGCTGGTTCTATAATGATTGGCATTTGTCGGCGGAACAGGAATCCGTTTGGCGAGATTTTCAATATAGGGCAAGGTGTGTATGCGGCATTCAATTATTTCGACAATTTGGGATTGGATACGTGGACTTGGTGTTTTGCGGCAGCTAGAGCGGCATACAAGGGAATGGATGATGTTGAGGATTCTCGAGATTACAATATAGAATGGAATCGGTATCCTGGGCAGCCCTGGAATCTCTGTCAAAGTGATTGGGATGCAACTCTCATACCCGTTAGGAAGATGTATTCCGGTTCGAGTGGGCGAGCTTGGGACAACGGCAGCTCATGGGCCGCGAGTACGGCTTTAAACGACTGGCAGTCAGCCATCATACGTGATGCTCAGACTAATAATACTGCGCCATACTATCTCCAGCCATCTATTTTTGGAGGTGGGACGGCGGATGTTTTGCCACATCTGCACATTCCTGCGGTTACGATATCATCCATAGGGGATTACAGCGATCCAAACTATGGCGTTGACGGCGTGCAGACATGGGACACAAACATAAGATGGGGTATTGAAAACTCTGGTTCTGGGTTCTCTTGGCCCGATGCGGCAAATTGGATGTTGCATTGACTACGAAAGGAGGATACTTAAAGTGTGTTGCAATAAAGGGTCTGTCCTCATGGAGTTTTTGATTGTGCTCCCGATTTACATTGTCTTGATGGGAGGCCTTTTCCTTTTGGGCGAGATGGTGGTCAATTCAATAAGGAATGTTTCCTCCGACAGGCTTGCCGCACTTGGCGTTGATAGTATATATGTTGAAACATGGAGTACAAACACAATCAACAGCAGTGTCCGCCTATTGTATGGCATGGATACAGACGACGGCGTCTCTTTGCCCGGCAGGATATTTGGCGTAAAGTATGCCAATCGGGAGTTTGCTGGGCCATGGACAGTTTGCGCCTCTTCCAGGGCTTTTGATTCATACAAAGCTCCTTTATGGACGCGTGGATGGCTATCCTATTCAGATTGGTTTCTTTCGGATGCTACGGAATCTAGGCGTGTTGCCGATGAGGACCCAATGTTCGCGAGTTTGTTGGACGGAGGGAGAATACCCATATATTCTCGAACGGGTGGACATACAATGAGCTATTTTACATTGAAGCGCGTTAAAAGGGGGGGGGCTCCGCATTGGCGAAGCAATGACCTTGGCGGGCGTGCACTTGTAGATGCGAGAAATGATGTCGCCACATGGTACCAGAATGTTTATTCTGAGCCTTGGCATCTGGGAAACATCACTTCGGCCGCAGATGATTATACTTCACCCAATGTGAGTCGTAACGATGCAGAGTATGAACCATGCCAGGCTTTTTGGCCATATATGCGTGAGCGGCAATAGAAGACATGTTATGACAAAATCCATTATAGTGGTTTGCTTTACATTGGCTCTTGCGCCAATACCTCTTTTTGCTGCTGAGCCGTTTCAGTTGCCAGTGTCCGCCAGGGTATTGGAGACTGCCGCAGACGGCAAGGGGTGGGCCGCTGGCGGCGTGATCGCAGTTTCGTTCGAGCAGGCGCAGCGCCAGTTTGCGATCAAGATCGCTTCCGCCGGTTGGCACCACATCCACACGATAGATCTTGGACGAGACAGGGTGCTTGAGGCATGGGATCGCGGAGGTGATGAGCTAACCTTGATGTTGTGGCGCATTTCGCCGGGGCGCAGCGGCTTTTCATACGGTGTGTCGCACAAGGCCGGCGGGAAGGGTGAGCAGTGAGCTTGTTTTCGTTCATACGTTTCTCCGCACGCACGGATGTCGGGCGTAAGCGCAAGAACAACGAAGATGCGTATGGAGTATTCCCGAAAGCGGGCGTATTCTGCGTCGCGGATGGGATGGGCGGCGGCGACGACGGCGAGATAGCTTCCGCCGCTGTCGTCAAGGCTGTGGAGGACGCCGTGAGACATCTTGCGCCAGACGGAGATGGCGCGTATGCGGCGGCAGATGTCGCCGATTCGGTGGAGTCCGGGCTCGCCAAGGCTTCAAAATGGATATTTAACCGCGCGGCCGACAAGAAGCTCAGCGGATGCGGATCCACGTTCGTCGGAGTGGTCTTCGATGCCGTCAGGCCTGGTACGGCGCTTGCCTTGCACGCTGGCGACAGTCGGCTCTATCTGCTTCACGGCAGGTCTATACGGCAGATAACCCGCGACCACTCCGCCGCCGAAATGATGGGCGTCAAGGACGAGAAGAAGATAAATCCGCTATTCCGCAGCATGGTCATGAACGCCATCGGCATACGCCCCAAGGCGGATGCCGAGCGCACACCGTTCAAGGTCTGCGAGGGCGACAGGATCATCGTATGCAGCGACGGGTTATCGCGCATGGTTCCGGACAAGAAGATCGCTTCGATATCGCGAGCTCATGGCAATGTGGACGCGGCCGCCGATGCGCTTGTGGCCGCTGCGTTGGAGGCTGGCGGGATAGACAATGTGACGTTGGTAATTATGGAGGTCGGTGCGCTGCCCGCGCCCGCCAAGGCGCTTGAGGTTCGTGACTCGGACAGCTTTGTCGGAGAAGACGCCGATACTGTCGGAGCGGATGGCGACGATACGTCTACGGCGACAGATTCCCGCACAGTCCAGACGCTTGTCGGCCCGTTGGCGGAAATGCGGAATGCGGGCGAACCTGCTCCTGCGGCGGAATCTGCAGGGCGACACGGTTTGCGCAAGGCCGCGCTGCTATATGCGGTTATTGCGGTCGCCCTGGTCTTGGCGGCGGCTATTGCCGCAACTCTTTTCTTGGGCAGGCGAACAGCCGGTGGTGATGTTGAGTCGGCGGAAATGTCCGTGCCGTCCGAGCCTGTCAATGTTGCGGTCGAGCCTGTCGATGTCGCGGTTGAACTTGATGATGTCGTTGCCGATTCTCACGAACCCGAAGTCGTAGAGGAGAAACCGGGCGAGCCAGTCTGCGACGAAATTGTCATCCCCGAGGCCCCCGTTCCGGAATCTGACATAGCGCCAGAACATTCGGAAGAGCCAGCTTTGCCGGATCCTGCTGTAGAACCTGTCGCGGAACAGTCGTCAGAACCGGCATCGGCTGTTGTCGCCGAGCCGGAGCCCGATGTGCAGGTGCGCGAAAATCTCGCCGACGCCTGTTCGCTCGACAATGTCTCGCAGTTCCTTTCCGCATTGAGGCGACGCATGCCCAGAGGCGAGAGCCACTATGATTTCGACGAGCAGAGCAAGCGCTTTGCAGGCAATGCGCGTTTTTGCGCAAGGATGCGTACCGAGGAAAGTCGTGTGAACGTAACCGTCGATGTCCAGTTCCTTCTGCAGTCGGCGTCTGCCGTTCGCGAAGCCATTGAAGCGGGCGACATCCGCGAAGAGACGGCTGCCTGGCTGGCGGACTGGGCTGTCGTGGTTTGCGGCGATGCCGCATCGCCCGACGTCCAGGAGGCTTGTGCAAGACTGATAGTACACGCGTCGGAGGCATGTCTCAGGTGAGCGCCCAAGCAGATCGGCGGCTGGGCGGATTCCGCATTCTGGAGCCCATAAAGGACGGCACCGGCAGCCAGGGGTCCGTCTTCAAGGCCGTATGCGAAAGGGAGACGGTTCAGGGCGTGTCGTGCGGCGAGATTGTCGCATTGAAGACGATGGTAGTCCGCGACGAGGATGGTGCGCTGTACTCCAGATTCGCCCGCAGGACGGCTGAGCTGCAGTCGATAAACCATCCCAACGTCATCCGCTATAGAGGATGCTTTGCCGAAAGCGGCCCGTTCAGTTCCATGCATGTTGCGGTGATGGAGCTGCTGGAGGGAGAAACCCTCAAGGAGCGTCTCAAGGCCAACACCGGCGGACTCGACGCCGACGAGGCCATACGGATAACCGATGCCGCACTCGCCGGACTCGAGGCCGCCGCCGCGATCGGGCTTGTACATCGCGACATAAAACCAGGCAACATCTTCCTTTGCAAGGACGGTTCGGTAAAGCTGATAGACTTCGAGATAGCCCGAAAGGAGGGCGGGTCGGTTTCGACGGCGTCCGGCAAGTTCGCTGGCACCTTCGACTACATGGCTCCCGAGTTCGCGGATCCAAACTTCAGGGGCGACTTCAGGAGCGACGTATTCTCCATGGGCGTGGTCATGCATGAGGCCCTGACGGGAGATGTGCCGTATGCGCGCGCCAAGGAAAAGGGGGAGCAGGCAGACTTCGCCTTCCTTTCCCGCTGGAGCCAGCGGCAGGAGGGCCTTTGCGCGATTCGCATACGCTCGTCGGTGAAACGCCTGCTGTCTCGCGCCGACGGCGTCCTCTCCAAGGCGCTGGCGGAGAACCCGTCTGAACGGTATGCCACGCCGTCTGAGTTCAGGGTCGGGATAAAGACGATTCTGTTCCGAGAATTGCGCAGTGAAATCCATGCGTATCGCCTTTTGCGAATTGTTGGCCGTGGAGGTTTTGGCGAGGTCTTCAAGGCGAGGATACGCGGTACTGGCGAGTTTGTCGCGATCAAGCATCTGCTCAAGGCGTCGTACGGAGATCGCTTCCGACGCGAGGCCCGCATAATGCGGCAGCTTGACGATCCGGCGTTTGTGCGGTTTGTCGATTATTTCGAAACCCAGCATGCGGGAAATGTCGAATCGTTTCTTGTCATGTCGTTCCTGCCGGGGATGCCCGGTATGTCGCTTCGCGATGCGATAAAGCGGCATCGGGACGGACATCTGCCTGTCAGAGACGTGTTGGAGGCATTTGCCCTGTATGCGCGCGCCCTTGGCATGATGCACGGTCGTGGAATATACCATCGTGATATAAAGCCGTCCAACCTATACTATCCCGAGGGTGCGCCGTCGAAGTCCGCCATAATGGATCTTGGCATTGCCCGCGACGTAAACGGAACGGCCACCGTAGGCCAGGTGCCCGGTACGCTTGACTACATGCCGCCGGAGGTGGTCGTAGGCGGAAGTCGCGGGGATGCGGGGATGGACATCTATGCGCTCGGCCTCTGCCTCTACGAGGCGCTGGCCGGCAAAATGGCGTATCCGCGTCTGCCGACCGGGCCAACGGCGTTCGCTGCGTTTTTTGCGCGCGCCAAGTCCAGAGTCGCACCAGTGTTCGATTCCCCGGTGGTTGCGTCCAATCCTGTGCTGAAGTCTCTGCTTGTCGATATGACGGCAATAGATCCGTCGATGCGGCTTAGTGATGCCGATGTGTTACACCGTCGTCTGGTCGACCTGCTCTCCGACACCATGAATCCGAGGTCTGCTGTTCCGGCGCGGCAGGCTGTTGTTGCGCCCTCACGCCGGTCTGCGCCGGTCGGATCGCCTCCCCGCAGCTCGGTCCATGAAACACTTCCTCCGCGAACGGTGGCGACAAGTAGTGTGGCTTCTGCGGAGCGGATTCCGGAACGGCTTCCGGAACCGTCTGGCGGCAGAGGATTCCCCGTACGGCTATTTTGGGTCATGGCCGTGGCCGCCGCTATTGGGGCCGGCGCAATGTTGGGCTGGCCGGCGCTGAACGGTTGGATTGAAGAATACAGGCGTAAAAGCGCCGAGCGTCGGCAGCATGAAATAGAGCTTGAGCGCCAGAAGGCCGAGGCGGATGCCGCTGCCGCCGAGATGGCCCGCGCCGAGTCGGTGCGTCAGGCCGCAATATCTGAGGCAGACAATGTGGTGAGCGCCTTCGAGTCGCAGTCCGTATCAGCTCTTGCGGCGTATAATAGGTCTGGCGAGTGGCAACTCAGGTGGCGTGGGAACGCGGACGTCGAATCGGTGTTTGCCCAGCAGACAAACCGCTTTGCCAAGGCGTACGCACAGCGCCAGACTCGCGACAGCAGCGAGGCCCTGGCCAGAAAGGTTGCCGACGCCCGAAGGGCCGCAAAGACGGTGGTGGAGGAATGCGGGCTAAAGGACGTCTCTCTGGAAGACTGCAGCGTCCATGCCAGGGCGTGGAGCGAAACATGGCGCGGAGAACTCGACAGCAAGACGTACAGGGAGATCTCCGTTGACATAGCGGAGGCACTGCGTAACCGCAAGAATCGCGACAAGCAGGACGCAGACAACAGACTGCTCGAGGCGGAGCAGGCCGAGCGGAGGCTTAATGACGAGCGCGTCGCATGTGAACAGGCCAAGTCGATCGTCGACAGGTATTCTGACGAAGCGACTGCTCCCGAGCTCGCCAAGGCGGATTTCGCAGGATGGCAGAACAAGTGGGCCAGATACCAGAAGGAGCCTTTCTATGTGGAGTGCCAGTCGAATATTGTGGAGGCAGAGAAGGAGCGTTCGCTTCTAGAATCTGGCCGTGCCGTCGCCGCAGAGTGCGATCGTTGGCTTGCTAACATTCCGAACGTCAACGAGCGCAATGTGAAGAACTGGAGGGACAATCTCGATCGTGCGTCTTTGGAGTTGAAGATGGCGCTGGGCGGCGGGCGAATCTCCGAAAAGGCCGCCGAGCCAATACGTCGGCGCATAGATGAGTGCAGGGGATGGGCGGTGGGCGTCATAGACAACAAGACGCATCGCACTGTCGAGTTCGGAGGGAGCGTCATAGGTCCGGTTTCCGTCGGCACCGTGGTGTTCACAAATGGAGTGCCGCAGGGCGTTGCCGTCACAAGCGAAGGGTGCGAGCCGTTTCGCGTAAGGGAAGACGCCTTTGACGGGCGCACGA
>Ga0310786_10004094_pt1 | contig 20488 bp, 16 predicted proteins | sample AusTroGonzalo_MG_FD_203881 | JGI IMG/M metagenome (GOLD analysis project Ga0310786, IMG submission 203881) | Bovine rumen microbial communities from tropical cattle in Woodstock, Queensland, Australia - Gonzalo_03 (v2) (version 2) | ecosystem: Host-associated > Mammals > Digestive system >... | reverse complement strand
CTTGCTCACTAATCTCAAAATTCACACCTGCTCTTTTTAACTCTCCGCAAATCGCCCCTTCCGCCTTATCAGAACCATACACTTCCATTCCGGCAGCCTTCGCCATCAAAGCCAGCGGCCCCATACCAGTCCCCGCTATTCCCGAAATATATATTTTCATGCTATAATTATACAATGAAAATCAACTCAGAACAAGAGATGCTTAGCCTCGGCGAGCAAGTAGCCGCCACCCTCACCCCGCCCGCAGTCATCGAACTCGTCGGCGATGTTGGTGCCGGTAAAACTACATTTACGCGTGGCCTTGCCAAAGGCCTCGGTATTACCGCAGAAGTTACCAGCCCTAGCTTCACCATTTCGAAAACCTACACCACCAAGAATGGCCAGACCTTGACGCATTATGATTTTTACCGCTTGCCCGATCCCGGCCTCATGCAAGACGATCTCACCGAAAAACTTTCCGACCAAAATTCCATCGTTGTTATCGAATGGGGTGATTCTATCACTAGCCTCCTGCCTCAAAATCACCTCAAAATCAAAATCATTTACAACGACGATGGCTCTCGCGAGGTAATACTATGAAATTATATTTAGACACTTCTACCCCTACTACTATTTTAAAATTAGATGATGAGACCTACGAATGGGAATCCGGTCGCGACCTCGCCGAAAATCTACTTGATTTTATCCACGACAAACTCTTAGCCAGTCACAAGACTTGGCAAGATATTTCTGAAATAACTTTTATGTCTGGACCCGGTTCTTTCACAGGCCTTCGCATCGGCACAGCCGTCGTTAATACCCTCGCGCACGAGTTAAACATCCCGCTAAAAAACCATCACGGTGAAAAAGTGCCAATTATTTTACCCGATTACGGTCGCGGCGCGAATATCTCCACGCCACGGAAATAGCCACCATCGCCAGAATACTAAACGCACCGACCGCCAACCCCTGTACCACAATCGCCACCGCAAACGAACGTTTCATATTTGGTCCTATCACCATACTCTCACCTAGCGGCGCTACATAAGACGGATTATCCGGGTCATAAGCCACCTCCACGCCAGTATCACCCTGCGCCAACCTTGTGCTTGTGATGTTTAGCACCATATTTTTAAATTCCATTTCAAACACCGAGCTCTTACTATTACGATTCGCATGAAATACCCTCACTATGGCATCCTCATCGGCCTTCAATTTCACACCAGTATATTCGAAATTACCATCCACCCCACTATATATTTTACCCTCCTCATCAATCTTAAATCTCCCCGTCGCCGCGTCATGTACGCCACCCATATCTATCACCAATTCTTTACCCACAAACACCCAAGTATCATCGTCCGCCGTAATCACAAATTCCTCGTCGCCACCTAGCAAAGCCCGAAACGGCACGCCGAGGTTCAAAGTAAATAAGCCGTCCTCGCCCGTAATCTCGCTCAGCGGATAGAATTCCGCATTTCGATACGAAAAACTAGTCGTCTCCGCATTGTATTTTAATCCCAAAGTACCCGCATAGTTTTTGCTCTGCCCCTCCACCACGCTAAACCACCGTTTAAAATTATCACCACTCACTCCCCGATTTGGTGTACCAGTACCCCCCACCGCCACTGGCAAATAATCCGCACCAAGCCCCATTTCTACCAAACCTGTCTCGACTTCCGAACGATAATACCCGCAACTCTCCCATTCAAATTGCCTAGCAAATACCGTCGCCTGCCCCCACGCATCATACATATTAGTACACTCATCTGCCACTTGACTATAATAAAGAATCGGCACCGCTACAGCGGTGTCGCTACTAAGATCTACTTTAGCCAAAATTGCATCGGCTTGCGTTTTCGCTAGTTCTTCTCTCAGCTCACCCACCGAGCTTCTTAACCCCCTTACCGCCACTAGAGCGGCAAAAACCGCCAACGCCACTGTTGAGACACTCACGATAGTAACCAACTTATGTATATTACCGTGCTTCATACCATAAGTATACCACAAAATTACAAAAAATTATTTTTCTATAATTTCGTCGATAATACCATACGCCTTAGCTTCTTCTGCGCTCATCCAATTATCGCGGTCCATGTCTTTCTCCACTTGCGCCACCGTCTTTCCAGTATTCTTCGCAAAAATTTCTGCTAGGCGTTTTTTTAAGAAAATCCCTTCTTTTAGCATAATCTCCTGGTCAGTAATTTTACCTTCAGTCCCGGACGACGGCTGATGAATCATCACGCGTGAGTTCGGCAGACAATACCTTTTACCCTTCGCCCCGCACGAAAGAAGCATTGCGCCCATCGAAGCCTGCAATCCGATTCCAATCGTTTCCACATCCGGCTCAATATAATTCATCGTGTCAATAATAGCAAGTCCATCATAAACCGAACCACCCGGCGAATTAATATAAAGTTTAATTGGTTTTTTAGAATCTTCATGCGCAAGATATAGCAGCTGCGCAATCACCAAATTCGCCGTATGCGCATTTACATCCTCCCCCAAAAACACAATTCTATCGTTCAGGAGTCGCGAATAAATATCATACGCCCGCTCACCTTTGTTTGTCTCTTCCACCACTGTTGGTACTAAATAATTTTTCATAATGTTATGTTTTGTCCTTTCAATATTATGATTTTTTCTTCCTCTGTTAAAACGCGTTTTATGATTCCGAAAGCACCAGTTTACCTTTTTCCAACTTCAAAACCGGTATATCGCCCTTCTTCAATTCTCCCGCAATTAGCTCTTCCGAAAGCAGCGACTCCACTTCGTCTTCAATACATCGGCGTAGCGGCCTGGCACCATTTTTTGGATCATAGCCTTTCTCGATCAAATAATTTTTTGCCTTCTCGTCAATCTTAATACCGACACCCTTCGTCGCTAAACGTTTTTTAAGATCGTCAATCAAATTATCAAAGATTTTTTCTACATTTTTCCGCGTCAACGCATGGAAAACTTCAATATTATCCAAGCGGTTGATTAGCTCCGGCCGCATCACCTTTTTTAGTGCTTTCATCGCATACGACTTATTTTCCTCGTATTCCTCAGCTAGCGCCTTTTTATCCTTCGCGGTCTTCGCCGTAAAGCCCAGCTCCGACTCGCGGTACATATCCGCCGAACCAAGGTTCGACGTCAAAATCACAATCGTATTATTAAACTTGATTTTATTACCTTGCCCATCCGTCAGCACGCCATCCTCCAAAATCTGAAGTAGCAAATTAAACACGTCCGGATGCGCCTTCTCAATCTCGTCAAACAAAATCACCGAATACGGTTTTCGCCGCACCGCTTCAGTCAGCTTGCCGCCATCATCATAACCGATATATCCAGCCGGCGCCCCCACCAGTCGCGACACATTGTGTTTCTCGCCAAATTCCGACATATCGATTTTTACTAAAGCATTTTCACCACCAAATACTTCTCTAGCAATCACGCGCGCCAGCTCCGTCTTGCCTACGCCAGTCGGCCCCATAAACAGAAACGAACCAATCGGGCGCCTCGCATCTGCAATACCCGAACGCCCACGCCGAATCGCTTTTGCCACTGCTTTCACCGCCTCGTCCTGCCCAATAATCGACTGCCTCAATTCATCTTCTAGCCCCATCAACATTTTCATTTCCGAACCATGAACTTTAGACACCGGTATGCCAGTTTTGAGTGATACCGCCGTCGCCAAATTTTCCTCAGTCAAAGTCGGAGTCTCTGCTTCTTTCGCGCCGGATTTTTCCATCGCTTTAATTTCTTTTTCCAGTTTCGCTAGCTCCGTCTTATACTCTGCCGCCTTTTCGTAATCTTCCGCATCCGCCGCCTCAACAATTTTTTCCTCTAGCGACGTCGCCTCAATTTTCATTTTCTTATATTTACCGCCACCCTTTTTATCGGCCGCCACTTTTGCAATCGCCGAAGCTTCATCAATCACATCAATCACCTTGTCGGGCATAAAACGATCATTAATGTATCTCTGCGACATCGTAATCGCTGTTTCCAAAACTTCATCTGGTATCACCACACCGTGATGTTTTTCATAATGCTTTTTGATACCCTTCAAAATCCTTAGCGTCACCGCCGCACTCGGTTCTTCCACCATCACCGTTTGGAATCTGCGCGACAAAGCCTTGTCTTTTTCAATCGTCTTGCGATATTCATCCAAAGTCGTCGCGCCAATTAAATTAATCGAATTACGCGCTAAAGCCGGTTTCAAAATGTTCGCCGCGTCCATCGAGCCTTCCGAATTTCCTGCTCCGCAAAGCAAATGTATCTCGTCAATAAATAGTAGCACCGTATCATCTTCAATCGCTTCGTCTATGATGCCCTTGATACGTTCCTCGAACTCTCCTCGAAATTTCGTTCCCGCCACCACGCTCGACAAATCCACTTGATAAATATGTTTACCAATCAAATTTCCCGGCACTTCGTTTTTCACTATTCTAGTCGCCAGGCCCTCCACGATGGCGGTTTTGCCCACACCCGCTTCGCCAATCAACACTGGATTCGATTTGGTTCGCCGAGACAGCACCGTCACTACGCGCTCAATTTCATTTTCGCGCCCAATCACCGTGTCGAGATGCCCCGCTCGCGCTTCCTCCGTCAAATCTTTACCAAATTTTTTCAAAAACTTCAAACCAGAGCCCTTAATATACTTCGCTTTTTCTGCTTTTAGCTGCTCATCTTTAGTTTGTTTTTCTACCAGTTCTTCAATCTCGTCCAGTACATGGTCATTGTCAATATCGAGTCCTTGCAAAATCAACGACGCCCTAGAATTTGGCTGTTCCAGCAAAGCATGGAGCATATGTTCTGTCCCAATCACCGACAATCCTTCTTCTACCACATAATTCTGCGCCATCCTAAAAGTCAAAATCACCGCCTCAGATAGCGACATCATCGCCATATCGCTCCCCTTCACTTCCACGGCGACTTTGTTTAGCGCCTTCTCTACATCTTCTACAGTCACACCCTCACTTCTGAGCATCTTCGCCCCCGTCGAAGTATCCATCGCCATAATCCCCATCAAAAGATGCTCTGTCCCCATATATCCATTATTATATCTTTTTGCATAAAAATCCGCTTTTTGCAGAGCAAATCTCGCATTTTCGGACAAATGATTCATTATTTCACTAAATTCTTCTTGCATATTCTCATTGTAGCAAATTAGCACTCGTCAGTCAAGAGTGCTAATCTTTTCTCTTATGCTTTAATTATCACCAGATTGTGCTACAATCAAGTTATAAGTGAGGTAATATGTTAAAAATCAAAGGTCAGAAGCGCGACCCACTCGTCCCGCCCATCAGCATATCAACATTATTTAATCTCTCCAGTTTCCGGCATTGGAATAGCACGGTCGTCAGCCAAAAAGAGTTCGAATTCACCCGCAAAGAACTTAAGGATGACCGCAAAGTTCTCGCTAAAGCCTTCCTTGCGCTCGGGCTCAAAAAAGGCGATATTATCACCGTTGCCACTGGTCGCAGTATGTACGAAAATATCCTGATTTTTCTCGCCGCCAATAAAATCGGCTGCGTCGTTGCCTTTCTCGACGAAAAAACTCCTCGCGATACACTTGTGCATTATCTCGACGAATTTAAGTCTCCTCTCGCCATCACTTATAAATACAGCGACCGCCGTATTAAGGAACTAAAACGCGACGCTAGGTCCGTCAAAAATGTCATCAACCTAGACGGCCGCCTTATTGACGAGGGTGACCCAGACGATTCGCAGACCGAAATCATCGAAATGTCTGCCCTAGATAGCATCTGGCTCGGTCGTCAAACCATTCGCAAAGTTGCCGAAAAATACCACGGCCACGTCAGAAATTGTATTTTTTCAGCCAATCGCGAAGCCCTCATTTCCTTTACTTCCGGCTCCACTTCTGGCCCCAAACCGATGGTTTTCACCAACAAAAATCTCATCGCCTCTGCCATTTATTCCAAAGTCGCCTCAAACGTCAAAATGTGGGATAAAGAACTCCACACTTGGATGAGCTACGTCAAGCTCGATTGCCCCTATGGGCTCGTCGTGTCTGTGCTCGCTCCCATCTGCGGTGGTGGCGAAGTCATCCTTACGCCCGACATCGACGATACTAATCTCGACTATTACCTCGGCAAAAATCCTAACACTATTTTCGGCATCCCGCCACTCCTAGAAGCCCTGCCAACATTAAAAAACGACACCGACCTTAGCAATCTCAAAATGTTCGCCTCCGGTGGCGAGCGCCTCGAAAAGTCCGCTTCCCTCGCCGCTCTCGACTTTTTCAAATCTCGTGGCCTCAAAAATATCAAAATCAGCAACGGCTACGGCGTTGGTGAAGCCCTCGGTCTTATTTCTACCGCTGTCGGCACCGCCGCCTATAACCCAGACTCCGTCGGTCGCATTCCTGCCGGCGCTCACGTCATGGTGCTAGACCCCGAAACCGGTGAAGAGCTTGGCTTTGGCAAGACAGGCATCCTCTACGTTACTGGCAAACACATTTTAAATCGCTATTACAATCGCCCCGAGCTAGACGATGAAAAGCTCATCACCGTGAAAGGCAAGAAATACGTCAAAACTGGCGATCTTGCCTACGTTTCTGAGACCGGCTACATTACTCTCGTCGGTCGTGCTACTTTCTTTATCAACAATCTTCCCGCCAAAGTTTACTACGAAGTCGTCCGCGCCGCCATCGCCAAGTCTGATTTAGTCAAGAAGTGCTACGTCGTCAAAGGCCCCGATGCCAAACTCAAACTCGCTTCCTACGCCTTCGTCGTCTTAAACGATGGTATTGCCAAAAATAACCAAACTCGTCGCGAAATCGTCAAGCAAGCCACCGCGCCATTTTACCTCGGCAAGCGCAAAATCACTCTCAAATCTTACGAAATACCAAGAAAGGTCATCTTCCTCGATGACCTTCCACTGACTCGTGCGAACAAGACTGACTTCAGAAAGCTCGAACGCATGGCAAAAGAGCTTTAGCCACACACTACATTATTTGCGTGCAGCCACCCCTCGACCGAACCGCCGTCTAGGTATTCGCCACTGGTCGACGCTACTTTCATCACACCGCCATCACGGATAAATTCATCAATCGGGTCCGTCACCACATATTCTTGGTCCATCGGCCCGAAGTCATGCTCATCTACATACTTTACGATTCGTTGCAAAAGTTCTGGCGACATGATATATTTCGACACATTGATCAAATTTGACGGCGCCTCTTCCGGCTTTGGTTTTTCTACCACGCCCACCAACTTACCATCTTTTTCCGACAACACTCCGTACTTTTCTACTTTTTCCCGCGGAATTTCTACACCCAGTATCGCCGAATCGCCCTTCTCGCCCGACGCCTGAATCAAAGCTTCCGCTGCCGACTCGCCCTTTGGATTCCAAATAAAATCATCACCCATAAATACCAACACCGGCTCGTCAATCTTATACTCTTCTACTACCATCGCAATCGGCACTGCCGTCCCATATTTCGCCGCCGGATCTTGTACCGTATAATGTATAGTCACATCATCCGGCAAAGTCTTCGCAAGTTTTAGCCGGTCTTCTTTGCCCCTATCAATCAAATATTGGTTCAGCGCCAAATTATCTCGGTAAAACTCCCGCACCTGGCACGGCTCCGTATTCGAAATCACCATATAGATATCTTTCACACCAGCACGAATTAGCTCTTGCACCGAATAATCCACTAGCGGCCGATTCCCCACCGGCAACATCGACTTCTCGATAATCTTTGTAATCGGCAATCTCCGCGTCCCCCACCCTGCCACCGGAATAATCGCTTTCGTAATCATACAATTTCCTCGTTTATTCCCACCATTATATCATACAGCCCTACGGCTTCAAACACCCTATTGGTACCACATAAGCACCGTCTTCACGCTGATAAGCGTATTTCTCTACCCCTACTAGCACCATCATGAATGCAGGCTTTTTTTCACGCTTTGCATCTACAATGTCTGCCAAACTTTGCATTTTGCTCACCGCATCATCAATTTCCTCATCTGACCCGCCCAATTTTATCTGTACTAAACCATAGCCACCATTCGGCAAATGTATAACGGCATCACATTCCAGACCATTGCTATCTCTATAGTGCGACACGCGACCGTCAAGCGCATCTGCATAAACTCTCAAATCGCGCATACATAACGTCTCAAAAATAAATCCAAAGGTATTCAAATCTTTTAGCAGTCCGTCCGGTTCTACGCCAAGCGCCGCCGCGGCGAGCGACGGGTCCACAAAATATCTCGTATCAGAAGTCCGGATGGCTGTCTTAGATCTTAAGTTTGGATTCCATGCCGGCGCATCTTCTACCACAAAAATCTTCTTCAGTGCATCATGGTACGAAAAAATCGTGTTAATATTTGGCGCATCTCCAGTCACGCCTCCCATATCATTTTGTATCTCGGTCAAAGCTGCTTGTTCGCCCTGAAACCTAGCATACGACCTCAAAAGTCTCCGTACATATTCAGGACTCCGTTTTACGCCATCCAGCCTAGCAAGATCTGAATGTATCACCGCTTCAAGATATTCTCTCGGCACACTCAGACTATCATTTTTATTTTTAATTAACAAAAAGGACGGAAATCCACCACGACAAGTCACGAAAGCCAAATCTTTTATTGCAAGGGCACTCTCGCCATTTATTTTGCTGCCACTAAATAAATCCGCCAAACTAACTGCGCCGTTAGAATCTCCAGACTCGAAAAGCGACATCGGACGCATTTTTACCCAAGAAAATCGCCCAACGCCAGAGTGTTTAATATCCTTTGAGTTCACCGGCACTGCAGAACCCGTAAAAATAAATTGCCCCATCTTCATCCTAGTATCCACCTCTGAACGCGCCGCATCCCATAGCACTGGAATATTCTGCCATTCATCGATTAATCGCGGCGTTGGGCCTTCGAGCAAAGTCCCGATTCCGCCTAGTGCCATGATTTTTGCACTTTCTAACACATCCGGATTCCCAAGCTTCAATTCACTTCTTGCGACTTCCGAAGCCGTGGTAGTCTTGCCACACCATTTTGGTCCCTCTATCAGCACAGCCCCACTAGTCTTCAACTTTTTCTTTAATATATCATCTATAATTCTTGGTCTATATACCATTTTGCGCCCCTTTTCTACCTATAATTATATACTATTATACTTATTTTGTAAATAACAAAATAACAGAGGTATTAGGTGAATTGTGGCGGTTTCATTAGGTGAATTGTGGTGATTTTATCAGGTGAATTGTGGCAGCATAGCGGGAGGCCAACGGCTACTTTTTTGACATCAGACAAAAAATTACTCTTACTTCACTTCAACTTCTCTCCCACCATCTTTTCCATCCCCTTTCTTGGCAACGCATACAAAAAATACCCCCGATATGACTCATACGACCGCGAGTATTTTTCCGGATTATGCCCATACAATGTCTTCAACCTATGCCGCACCCGTCTCACCGTTTGCGCAAGGCACACTATCCTCAAAAATCTCCGTCCATCACTTCTTTCGGCTATAAAATACCGATAGCCTAGAAACGGGAATCCAGCTCCAGCCGAGCAATTATAAATCGCCGTCTTCGGATTTACCTTAAGCTTCATCTTTTTTAGCTCGCATTCCACCATCGCGCATACTTCTTTCAGTTCCTCTTTGTTAGTTCCCAAAATCAAAAAATCATCCATATACCTAATAAAATATTTCTGCCCCAATTTTTCTTTCACAAGATGATCCAAATCACTCAAATAGAAAATCGCCAGAAATTGCGAAGTCATTGCCCCAATTGACAATCCTTTCCCTTTTTCATAGTGCGGAATATCAGTCCCATAATAGGCATTAAATCCATCTATCACTTTATTTATATACGGTTTATTCGTTTCGTTCACAATTCGTCGTAAAATTTCTAGCACATCCTTGTCTTTAATTTTCTTTCGCAATTTTTCAAACAATATCTCATGGTCTATTGAATAAAAATACTTCGACACATCAATTTTTAATGCATAGACAGTAGCGCCTGGATGCTCTGCCAGAATCTCCGAAAAATATCTCTTTAGCATTCGCGAAGCATACGACGACCCCATCCCCTTACGCGTCGCCACATTTGCATCCACCAAAGTCCGCTCCAGAAGCGGCAACAGATATTCCCTCGCTACAAAATGGTTCACAACTTTATCTCGTATCGACTGACTCATTACCAGTCTCGGCTTCGGCTCAAATATCATAAAGCACCGATATTTATTCGGATAATATCTCCGCGCTCGCAAATCTTCCAGTAGTTGCGAAATCCGCGCCTGTGCATACATCGCAAATTCGTACAGACCTTGCTTATTTTTGCATGTATGCGCCACCGTATTCCACGCCGAATATAATTTTTCATAATCTAACGCCTTGTCATATACGCGTCGAGTTTTTCTATGGCTCACTATATCTCTTCTTTCTCTATTAGTCCGGCCGTCTTCTCAGTTTTGCTAGCATCCATCTTTTTATTTTCGTTTTTCACCCAGCTCCACACAAAATTCATCACAGCCTTCTGCTTTTCGGCACAAATTTCGAATCTCCGAACTGAATTATTGTCCAATTTACGTTTCTCTTTTCCGCGATAACACACATCACGGATTTGCTTCAAATACATCTCCACCATCGCCAACTCTATTTTAAGCTCCAGTAAATGTTTCTGTCTTTCTCGCCTAGTCGTCAGGGCCGCCCGATACATCTCTCGCCAAGCCTTGTCCATCGTCTGCCTCATCGCTTCTCGATAATCTGCAAATCCTGCCGGTATTTGCGGGATTATAAAAATCCTCAGATATTCATCTAGGTCTAGCATCAAAGAGCGTATTTTAAACGGCTCATGTTCAGGTTTCTTATCGTCACGTCTTTGTATCATCTTTTTTCTATGAGTCTCGACAGAGCCCACGCTTCATCGTAAAGATTACACTACTTGTTGGCTCTGCCTACCTCTCATTATTATTTAAGCCATTTTTTTGACTAAAGTAGCTCGCCTATTTCACTTATCTTCGGTCGTCATCAGAACTCACCACTAGTGGCAAGATAGTGACACTCCTCTGTCCGTGGACTTAACCATGGACGCTTAAGCAAACGGGCCGCCATGTCAGACAATATATAATATATGGTATTATATAACCGACACTTTGACCCCCTTGAAGGAGCAACTTAGATTTCGTGAAAGTGCGGGGCGCACACCGTTCGTGTTGTTCACGTTGTTGTTGTTGAGGTTGCCGTTCGAGTTCAGGTTGAACCCGTTCGCGTTGCCGTTCGAGTTGCGGTTGTTCGGGGAGAGCAACCAGAAGTTCGAACCAGACCGCAGGAACAACAGCATGGCAGTACGTCTCTCGTTTTTGCGGCAAGGTACTTCGGGACCGACTGATATTAGATGGTCCCGCGTCAAGTCAAAACATATTTTTGCTTTGACGTAGAACCACCCCTCACGCGGGGAGCGCTTCGCGCTCTCCGGTGTCGGTGTTCGAGCCGAGCTCTCACACCGCATCGGGGTAGGAGAGGGTGCCTTCGGCAGGCCTGGAACTTAAAGTGCTTTCTTTCTACGGCGCTGTCACCACCCACGGATCGGTCGCAGTACCAGAGCCAGAGGCGGCAGTCGTTCCAGAGGTGAGAGAAATGGCGGGGCGCACACCGAGCGCGTTGTTCACGCCGTAGTAGTTGAGGATGCCGTACGAGAGCAGGTTGAACCCGTACGCGTAGCCGTTCGAGAAGCGGTAGTTCGGGGAGAGCAACCAGAAGTTCGAACCAGACCGCAGGAAGGATTTAGCATTGTAACCAGAGCCATTAGAAGCAGTGCTACTGCCAGAACCAGAGAATGACATTTCATCCGCTGTGAGAAGTGCTACTGGTTGGCTGAGTTGTCCATTGCCACCACTGGCAGTAGTAGTGCTGTATAAATCTACGACGCCACGCGGGCAGTTAAGCGTCGGGGTCTGTGCGGTGTTCATGTTTCTGGTATATGCACCGAAGTAATAGACCGTCATGCCGGAAGTACCATACGGTTTAACCTGAGTGTTTTCGGATAGTTTAGCACTCGCTGCATAGGAACCACTCGGATAGACTGTCCGGTCGTTACAGTAGCCTGCACTTGGTTCTAGCATTGAAGTATAAGAGCTAAGATTTGATGCATACCAGTCTTCTATGTATTGTTTTATGATGGATGATTTACTATTTGTGGTAGTATCATTACCGCTGCTACCAAGTAACGCGCTAAGTGCAGTATCCGTGGTAGTACTTGCCGCTACGGTACTATATGTATAACCTATAGCGTGCATGTTTTGGTATTGAAGACCCGTGTAAGTTTTACCAGCTTTGCTGCTAGATGATGTATTAAATGGTACTGTTAAATCCGCATTATTGTAACGGGTTTGGGCCTTAGTTTGCGCGTTAGCACATGAACCAGCCGCAGTGTCGCCATAAACACCATTGTATACCATTTTCACACCGCCAGAGCCAGTGGTGCGGACAATCCGCCAGCAGGTGTTATTTGCTAATTTGACATAGTTTGGCCAAGCTTTGCCATCACCATCGGAGCCATAGGAGCCAGTCGTTTCGTCCAGGATGCCGCGGTAATAGTAAATTGCACTCGTGTTTGCAGCGTCGCTTGCCGCCCCAAAGACAGTAGCATCATATTCATAAACACCTGAGTTTGCCGCCGTGATAGAGGCTTTTATACCGGTAGTAGCATTAGTGTCATTAGTCTGCTTGCCTTTGCTCCTGCAAGCCACCAAATCATAGAGTGTAGTCTTACCCTTGCAGAGGTCTACCTTACCAGTGATGTTAATTGTGGCCGTACCAGTACCCACCGTAAAGGAAGTCCCAGAAAGAGTTCCAGAACCAGTAGTTTTAGTCATTGCGTTAAGCTCATAATCACCAGTAAATGTAGGCACAATAGAATAAGTGGTGCCATAAGTAAGATTGGCAGAATTTCCGCTAGTGGACACGGTAGCTACGGTATTAGTTCCAGTGCTATCTTTTATTACTACGTCAGAGATCCCGTCACCGTATGTGAAAGTGATAGCGTACTTCGCCGGCTCCCACATAGCTTTGAGTGTTACGGTGTTACTGGTAGTCTTGTCTATGCCAAAGTTAGCTCCAGCTGCATAGACTGTGCCTGGAGTGCCAGTGCAGCTAGTACCGTTATTTTCTAGTGTCCCATAGCACCAACCAGCGAAGGTGTAATAATTTCTAGATGGCGTAGCACTGGCTAAATCAATGCTGTCTAGACCAGTTTTATGTGTATACGTGCTACCACTAGTACCGTCTAAACTCATAATGCTACTAGCATTACCAGATACATTAGCCGGAAGCCCAGTCACACCACTAATGCCGTCATCTGAGTAAGTAATGGCGTAAGCTATCTCGTTGGCTACATATTCTAGTACAAATACACTATTAGTATAAGTGCCTGAAGGATTAGTATAGTCTGCTCTAAGGCCTAAGCCTATAGTATAACTATCGGCATTGCCTACGCCATTGGCGCTATTTGGTCCACTGGTCACTCGGATTGGTATACTACTATTCTTGTCAGGAGCGGGATAGTAATTAGTAGTATTAGCTACAGAATCATAATAGCTCGGTATAATACCCCATTTATTGTTTAATGCTTTACCAGCTGCAGTATCAGCGGCAAAGGCAGTAGCAGTAGTGGATTCGCTAAGAGTGTTAATCTTAATATCGTTATTACTCAAATCATTATTAGTCACACTTCCGGTAGATTTTAGTGTGAGCGTATAGCCAGTGTAGTTGTTAGTGCTAATTGAGAAACTAGCCTTTTGTTCATTTGTACTAGTAGCAAAAGTACCGTCTGCAGAGTTTACGGTGAGGCTGACGCTAGCCTCACTCCTAGTACTAGTAAAGGTAAGGGTAGAAGCCGTAGCAGTGCCAGTAGTTGCTTCTGCTTGGTTAGACTTAGTATATATAGGAATGATGGTAGCTACTGTTAATAAAAATAATAATACAGAAGATGTGTACGCCGCTACACGAAATACACGACCTTGTCTGAATGTACTACTACGCCACCCAAGAGAGGGATGAACTTTTAGATATGAATAAAGGCCTAAAAATCCAAATAGGCGGCGTAGTATCAATATAATGTGTGAGAAAAGCTTAGAAAATACAGAAACATTATTGCTGCTAATGACAGCACCATTTGCACTACTGCCACTACTACTAGGACTATACTGCTTTTCTTTTGCTTGCTTCTTCATGTGACCTCTCTTATGGTTAGACCCTGGAGGTACCATGCTAAAAAAGGCACCGCGAGGGTGCAAACATCCAAAAGTCTTGCCGAAATGCGACTAAACATTGGACACCTCACGATGCCTTTACTAATGTCTAGCCGTTACAAAATATTTCGGCACGATTTTAACTTTTGAATGTTTGCACTCTAATTATAACACATTTTATTTAAAACAAACACTTTCTATGCTAAAATTTATCAATTTAACATAAAAAAATACCCCCATCGGGGTCGTGGTGCCCGGAACAAGACTTGAACTTGCACGCCGTGAGGCATATGCTCCTAAGGCATACGTGTATACCAATTTCACCATCCGGGCTTAAATCTATTATAGCACAATCCTACCAAAAGCGCCACTAAAAGTCACAGTGGCGCCAAAGTGGAAGTCAATAATTAACGTTTTATTTTGTTCATTACGAGTGAAGTCGCAAATGTCGTCGTAGCTCCAAGTAGCAGAGCTAGCGGCAACAAATCCTCCGCGCCAGTCTCTGGTAGGCTTGAAACAGAACTGACGGCAGGGGCAGAATCAATAGCCTTTTCGTCAGACTCGGTGGAAATTTTGCCGAGGTCGGAAGCCTTTGCGCTGTCCTCTTCGCTGGACTTAGTTTCTTCCTCGGATTTGTTTTCCGATTCTTCCTCCTTTTTTCCCGTAATGTATTCATCAGCGATTACGAATGATGAATTTTCGCCCTCGCCTACATTGCGTCGGGATTTACTGGTCGCAGTTATTACAATCGCCGCTACCAGCGCCAAAATCAACACGACCGTAGCTATGATGATGGCAATAATCTTGCGACGCTCCTTTTTCTCTGTCTCGTTATACATACAAAATAAAACTCCTTATACTTCCATTATATCACACTTTTGCCAAAAAAGCAATCTTATTCTATAAAATGCTATTGCTTAAATCCTAAATATGATGATAGACGGAAATATTTGCCCCAGCGTAGCTACGAGTTTTTTCTAATTTTAGCCCCGGCATCTCCGGCGCCTCCCCAGGGTGCGACAATACCAAAATTCCTATCGGGTCAGCCACTACTTTGGCTACGACTTTGATTTTTTCCGGGTCGTATTTGTCATACGGCGGGTCGGCGATTACGATGCCAAATCTGTCCGTCGCTGTGGCAAGAATTTTATAAGCGTCGCCACATCCAGGTATGCCATGACGCCCATATTCACCGATGCTCTCAAGGTTTTCTATAATCGTCCGGTATGCCACATGGCTTTTTTCAAGAAACACTACTAGGCCCGCCCCACGACTTATCGCTTCAATCCCGAGCGCGCCACTACCAGAAAATGCATCCAACACGAAATTCCCGGGCACAGCATCATTTATCATATTAAATAAGGCAATTTTCTCTCGCGACCCCATCGGGTGCACTCCCTTGGTGTCCGGCACTTTGAGCGTTCGCCCTTTATATTTTCCAGATATGATTCTTAGTTTTTCCATCAGTTTAATGTAGTTAGTTGTTGATATTTTGAAATCCCCGCCATCAGTTCTTTATATTTTAGCATATTACCATCGGAATTCAAAAATTCTTCAGCATCTTTTTGTGCGCGGGCGATTAATTTAGTGTCCGACAGCGAGGCAATTCTGAGGTCTAGTGCCCCGTGCTGTAATGATCCATAAATCTCCCCTGGCCCACGTAGTTTTAAATCCACCTCCGCTAGATAAAATCCATCGGTGGATTTTTCAAGCTCCTTCAGCCGCCTAGATGGTTGAGTGTCGCCAGAAGTGAGCAAAAAACAAGATGATTTTGAGACACCACGCCCCACTCGTCCCCGCAATTGATGAAGTTGTGCTAGGCCGTACGACTCAGCATTTTCGATCACCATCAAAGTCGCATTCGGCACATCCACGCCCACCTCCACGACTGTAGTAGAAACCAAAATATCTATTTCGCCTTCTGCGAATTTTTCCATGATATAGTCTTTCTCTGTCGGCTTCATTTTGCCATGTAAAAATTCCACGGTTTTGTCCGGAAACACCTCTCTTAGCCTCGTAGCGCGTTTTTTGACTGAGACCGCCTCACTGGGGCCTCCAGTATCATCGATAGTCTTACAAATCCAATAAATCTGTTGTCCACGGGCTTTTTTACCGTGTTTTTTGCGATCTGGCGGAGTATTTAAGGTATCGCGCATTGCTGGATAGAGGCACTCTTTTGTTTCAACTTCCGTAATAATTCGTGTATTTATAGGCTGTCTTCCGGCTGGCAATTCATTCAAAACCGATACGTAGAGGTCACCAAAAACTGTGAGCTGCAAAGATCTCGGAATAGGAGTAGCCGTCATTGCTAGAAGGTGCGGCGCCGTGCCGGCCGGTGACTTTAGTACCAGTTTTTGTCTCTGATTCACTCCGAATCGATGTTGCTCATCGATAATCGCTAACGTCAAATTTTTAAATTCTGTGTCGTCGGTCAAAAGCGCATGGGTCCCAACTACGAGGTCAACCTCGCCACCAGCAATCTTAGTTTTGAGCGCCGTTTTTTGCTTAGTTGCACCCGTAAGCAAAGCAACTTTTACTCCGAACGGCCGCAATAAACCCTCAAGATTGTCATAATGTTGCGCCGCTAAAATCGCTGTCGGTGCGAGAAGAGCCACCTGTCCTCCCGCTAGAATTGCTCCGTATGCCGCCATTGCTGCTACCATAGTTTTGCCAGACCCCACGTCGCCCTGAAGTAGCCGATTCATCGGTGTGCCCTTTTCCATATCTTGAAAAATTTCCCATGCCGCTAACCGCTGCGCGTTGGTTAGACGAAATGGCAAACCGCCGACAAACTCCCGAATTTTATCAGCCAAGAATGGTATCGGCGTGGCTTTTAGTTTTTCATTTTCTCGCCGATTCATCCGTGCTGCCAATATTAGTTCAAAAAGTTCTTCGTAGGCCAAGTATTCTCGCGCCCACTTGATATTTTCGGCAGTTTTGGGAAAATGCGCCGCAAAAAGCGCTTCTTTTCGCGCCCCCTTTCTTACCGTCGGTAGTAGATCTGGAATTTCCACGAAGCGATTTTTTACTCCACTTACTAGCCGCCGAAAATCGTTAGACCTAAGTGTACCATGAGCAACATAAATGGGGTTTAACGACGAGGATGGGTCGATGTCAGAAGCTAGGGTGGCCGACGGTGAAGTTAGCTGGAAACGTCCATTTTTGAATTCGTATTTACCAGCAAAATAATACTCTTTGTTTTCATCGAATTGTCGCGCCCGGTAGGACTGATTAAACCACACTACCCGAATCGCTCCCGTATCATCTCGGACAACTCCTTCGGTGATAGCAAGGCGTCTGCGCTGAGCTTGTCTAGTTTTGATTGAGTCAATTTTACCTTTCACTACCACGTTACCGGGCTCTATATCGGCAATTTTTGATACCGCCTGAAAACTCTCGTAATCTCGTGGCAAGTTGTAAAAAAAATCTCGTACCGTCTTGATACCGGCTTTCTTTAGCACCGCCGCAGTCTTCGGCCCCACTCCTCTCAGCTCCTCCACGCTGGCAAATAGATCCATATCAAAATTATAGCACAATTTTTACTTAGCCCTGCCGCTATGCTCCTGGCGCCACTTGGCAATTTCGCCGTGATTACCAGAAAGTAAAATGTCCGGCACCGTCATTCCGCGAAAGTCATAGGGCTTTGTGTATTGTGGATATTCTAGGTTATCACCATCAGAAAAAGATTCCACTATCGCTGAGGTCTCGCCGCCCAGCACCCCAGGTATCAGGCGAACCACGCTGTCGATAATAATTAGTGCCGGTAACTCTCCGCCAGTTAATACATATTTGCCTAACGAAATCTTGTAATCTACAATCGACAGAATCCTTTCATCGTATCCTTCGTAATGAGGGCAGACGATAATATAGTGTGCGTCAGTAATTCCCGTCACGCCTTCTCCCTCGCGCGCGTCATTTGCAGGGCTTTCCACCCTAGCCAATTTTCTGGCTAGTTGCTGGTCCCATACTTCCCCTACTGGTGTCGGTAAAATTACTTTTGCCTGTGGGTCTTTAGCCTTGACGCTTTCCACAGCATTAAAAACCGGTTCGCATCGAAGGAGCATCCCATCACCACCTCCATACGGCGTGTCATCCACGCTTCTATGCGGACCTAGCCCAAATTCGCGTAAATTTACAAAATCAAACTTTGCCAACCCTTTATCTACAGCTTTCCACATCATGGAAGTCTTTAGGTATGGTTCCAGAGCCTCTTGAAACAGCGTGATGATGGTGAACTTTATCATGTTGCTATTATATCATAAAAGGACCGGTCTTGCGACCGGTCCGCGCTGATGCGCGCCCACCCTTTGGGGCACATTGGTTTGTTTTAATCCGCTGTTTTTGTTTTTATTAATGTAAGTCTCCACACTCCACTAACTAGTCAGTGGAACCCCTGTGAAGCGTACCAGCTTATTTCTATCATAAAGCATAAGCACAGTTCTGTCAAGAGTTTTTGCTAGAATATGTAAAATTTACCAGTCTTCTACTAGGGTGAATTCTTTGCCGGCGATAGAAATAATTGAATCTGGCTCGGCGCCTTGAGAAGTTAGTTCGGCACGAATGCCGAGCTTTTTCATAATGTCACGTAGCCTATTCACGCTCGCGTAATTATTCATGTCAGTACGTCTGGCGAATTTTTCAATTTTTTCGCCCGTCACAACGAATTTGTCGTCAATTTTTTCTACTCTCCAGGTCGTTTTCATCGCATCGCTTCCAAGAGAAATTGTCGGTAGCTCCTCCATCGGTTCTGCATAATCTTCCGAAATTTGCTCGGTGTGCTGCTTAGCGCGTGCGGAACATACTTGAAGTAATTCTCTTAATAGCTCTTTAATCCCTTGATGCGCCGTCGACGAAATCGTAAAAACTTTTACTTCCGGATTTACTGCCAAGATTGATGCCATCTGCATCGCGATAATTTCTTTATCCACGCCTTCGCATTTGGTTAGCGCCACTATCTCGGGGCGCGAGGCTAGGTCTGAGTATTTTTCAAGCTCATTTCGTATGGTGCGGTAAGCCTCACCGGCGTCACTATTATAGACATCTACTAGATGCAGCAAAACCGCCGTTCTATCTACGTGCCTCAAGAAATCATGCCCCAGGCCCTTCCCCTCTGATGCCCCCTCAATTAGACCAGGAATATCGGCAATTAGCAAATCGTGCCCGTCAATAGTCGCAACGCCAAGCTGTGGCGTCAAAGTCGTAAATGGGTAATCGGCTATTTCTGGTCGCGCATTTGAAACCACCGATAAGAAAGTCGACTTACCGGCATTCGGCAGCCCCACTAGCCCTACATCGGCGAGTAATTTTAATTCAATCTCAGCTTCAAATTCCTCACCCGGCTCTCCTACCTCGGCAATAATTGGTGCTTGCCTAGTCGAACTCTTGAAGTGAGCGTTGCCAAAACCACCATCTCCACCCTTGGCTATAATCGCTGTTTGTCCGTCGTGAACTAAATCTGCTATTAAGACACGCGACGACTGTTTTTTTGGTGAATCTTCGGCCTGGCCGGCGTCGACTCTATATACAATTGTCCCCACCGGCACATCCACTACTAGATCTTTGCCGCTTCGCCCCGCCGAGCGCGTGCCAGAACCATTTTTGCCGTCTTCCGCCGTCAGTATGGGGGTAAAACGAAAATCAATCAGGGTGTTGGTGTCTTTGTCGGCCCGAAACACGATATCGCCACCCTTGCCACCGTCTCCGCCATCTGGCCCGCCTTTTGGTATATAAATTTCTCGTCGAAAAGATACGGCGCCGTCTCCGCCTTTTCCTGCCTTCAAACTTACCTTTGCCGTATCGCTAAACATATATCTCCTTATTATATCATACTTTACATTAGAAGTCAAGGCGCTAATGGATAAAGTAGAAATTTCCCACTGCGTTTGCTGGGATTATCGCTCGAATCACCTGGAATGAACGATAGTTATAATTCATCTCTGTTACAGTAATTGAACCATCAGCATTTACTGCCTCTACATAACCCACGTGACCATACCAACCGACGTTGGTTTGGAAAATTGCGCCCGGGGCCGGAGTTCGATTGACCAAGAAGCCAGCCGCAGCTGCACGCACGGCCCACGTATTGGCATTGCCAAGGTTAGACGGCAAATCTTGTCTCTTATACCACGCCCACTGTGTGCACTGACCAGCCACATACGAACCGCCTAGGCCATAAAAGTACCCCAAAATCTCAATGTTTTGACGACTATACGCGCTACCAGAGTAGGAATAGGTGTAAGTATAGGTGATTACTGGCGCGACATATTCCGGACGCTCCTTCTCTGGCAAAGCCCCACCCTTAATTA
>Ga0310786_10004090_pt1 | contig 20505 bp, 19 predicted proteins | sample AusTroGonzalo_MG_FD_203881 | JGI IMG/M metagenome (GOLD analysis project Ga0310786, IMG submission 203881) | Bovine rumen microbial communities from tropical cattle in Woodstock, Queensland, Australia - Gonzalo_03 (v2) (version 2) | ecosystem: Host-associated > Mammals > Digestive system >... | reverse complement strand
TATGTTTATTCCTACGAATAGCGAAAAATATAAACGCTTTAATTCCGCTACGAGTCCAAGTTTGGGTTATGCAATGTACAATTTTGGCGGATTGACGTTCGAAGCTTACTATAGAAGAATGTTCGTCCGCTGCATCAAGAATTAATCCCTCTTATAGCGCTTGGAGTAAGTGTAAGGAGGAAAGAGGGATAGGAGACGGGCTGCGGCCCGCCTTCTCTTTTTAAATATTGTATCTTTACACTATGTTGCACTTTACGTGCGTAATGAAGGAATTGTTATGAAACCAGGGAAGACTGAACTCCGTTTGAATGCAGAAATCGAAAAGCGCGGTGCTTTGTTTGCCGTGCTGTTGGATCCGGATACTTCGGACGAAGCGGCTTTTGTGAAAGCGGGTTCCTTGGCGGCAGAAAACGGCGCGGACCTCCTCTTGGTGGGCGGTTCTTATCTTGGAAATTTCACGCTCCCGAAGCAAGTCGCGGCACTTAAAGCGAATGTCGATTTGCCGGTCGTGCTTTTCCCGGGTGGCGCTTCGCAAGTCGTTCCCGGTTTTGATGCCATGCTTTTCATGACGCTTGTGAGCGGTCGCAACCCGAATTACCTCATCGACGAGCAGGTTCGCGGTGGCGCCTTGGTACGTGCCCTCAACATGGAAGCGATTCCGACGGCGTACCAGCTGATTAACAGCGGCAAGCGCACGACGGTTGAATACATCAGCGGCACGATGCCCGTGCCTGCGAACAAGCCGAAGCTCAGCATGGTGAATTCCATCGCGGCAGAGCTTATGGGCATGCGTTACGTCTATCTCGAAGCCGGTAGCGGTGCCGAAGAGCCTGTGCCGGTAGAGCATATCGCCTACACTCGCAAGGCGACTGAAATGACCATCATTACTGGTGGTGGCATCAAGGACCCGCAGACGGCTGCCGTTCGCGTGGCTGCCGGTGCGCAAATCATCGTGACCGGGACGCTTTGGGAAAAGGTCAACGACCCTGCATTGCTTAAGGAATTCGCCGCTGCAATCCACGTGAAAGGGTGATTTTAGAGGCTAGGATCTAGAGGTTAGTAGGGGCTAGGGATTTTCCTGTCCCCCCGGCTACTATGCCGGGGTCGGCTTTATCATCATAAACAACAGACCCCGCAACAAGTGCGGGGTGACAGTAAAGTAAACGGGTGCCGGGGTCGGCTATTGGGGATACATCTTTCTTGTTTAATTTGTTTGTAATTGCGTATTTTGCGTGAAAATTCGCGATTTTTCGTTGGGTTCGCCTTAAAATTTGAACTGTAAGCCGTTTTACACTGAAAAATGCGTGATATTCTAACCGTAGCCCGTCTTTTTCTTTTATAAATATATATTTTCAAAAATGCGAGTGCCGTGCGTGTTGTGCGGCACCATTTTGAGGATTTTTGATGAAAAAACTTGTGATTGTCTCCTGGGTGCTCAAAGCGCTTGGTATTGTACTTGTGCTTTTGATGCTTTTTGGGCACGAAATCGTCTTGAATTTGTTTCCCGGTCTTGAGGGGATGTCCATCAATCCGTTTTTCTATGCGGGCATTGTGTTTTATGCAGCCGGTGCCGTGATTTACTTTTTCGTCAACAAGAAAGAAAAAGCGGAGCGCCGCCGTCGCGAAATTGAGGAATCCTACAGGAGCGCGGGACTCGGCGATTCTCTCGATAGCGATTCTGATGAATCCGGTGTAGAATCCGCAAGTGAAAATTCTAACGATAATTCAAACGAAAAGTGATGTGTGTATGAGTGATTTAATGATTGAAATTGAACATTTGCACAAGACTTACCGCAGCGGCTTTACCATGAAGCCGAAGCTTGCGCTCAAGGACGTGAGCTTCAAGGTGGAGCCGGGCCAGGTATATGGTTTTATCGGGCCCAACGGGGCGGGCAAGTCCACCACGATCAAGGTCTTGACGGGGCTTCTGACGTTCGATTCGGGCAAGGTGCTAGTGAACGGAATTTCTCCACGCGATGTGAAGAGCCGCCAATACATCGGTTATTCGCCGGAACAGCCGTATTTTTACGATTACCTTTCGGGTCGTGAGCTTTTGCGTTTTTACGGCAAGCTTGTGGGCCTCAAGGGGGCGGAACTCGAATCCCGCATTGGTTGGGCGTTGGAACTGTTGCATGCGAACAAGGACTGGATTGACCGCCGCTTGCGTTCGTACTCCAAGGGCATGATGCAGCGTGTGGGCATTGCCCAAGCGATTCTCGGCAAACCGAAGCTTTTGATTCTCGACGAGCCGATGAGCGGACTTGACCCGATGGGGCGCCGTGACGTGCGCGAGGCTATCCAGCAGCTCAACCGCGACGGCGTGACGATTTTCTATTCGAGCCATTTGCTCTCCGACGTGGAATCTATCAGCCACCGCGTGGCGATGATTGTCGATGGAAAAATCGTGCGTGAAGGAACTGTCGATGAAATCACGGAATCGTGCGGCGTCGAGTACCATGTGCGGACGCGTCAGGCGATTCTGGAAGCGGACTTGCCGCAGGGCGTTGCTCTTACGGGGCACCCGCAAGAATTTATCTGTTCCGACGATGTGGCACGTGACCGTTTGCTGGGTTTCTGCCTTTCGAACGGAATTGCTGTAGAAAAGATGGACCACAAGCGTCCGAGTCTCGAAGATATATTGACGGAGGAAATTGCCCGTGCAGACGCTTAATCATATCGGCATTATTGCCCTCAATACGTTCCGCGAATCCATTCGCGACAAGATTTTGTACAACATTGGCTTTTTGGCGATTGCGCTTACGCTTTTTAGCATTGTGCTTGGCGAATGGTCGGTGTTCGACCGTTCGTACGTTATCAAATCGACGACGCTTTCGGTGATGAGTCTTTCGGGGCTGTTGATTTCTATTTTCGTGGGTATTAGCCTTGTGCAAAAAGAAATCCAGCGGCGGACGGTGCTCACGCTTTTGTCGAAGCCCATTAGCCGCGTGGCGTTTATCGTCGGCAAGTACTTTGGACTTTTGGCGGTGGTCGCGGTTCACTTGTGCTTGCTCACGGTGATTTACTATTGCATTTTGTGGGTGACGAATTCCAGCCCGACGCTAAGCCTTTTGACCGCGATTTACTTGATATTCTGCGAAATGGCGGTGGTCATTGCCGTCGCGCTTTTGTTCAGCAGCTTTAGCAGTACCATCCTTTCGGCGCTCTTTACGCTTGGCGTTTATTTTGCAGGGCACTTGAGCGACCAGCTTTTGGAACAGGTGCGTTTTGCAAGTCGCATGGGCGAACTCCAAAGCACTTCGTCTGCAATTCTCGAAAAGGCGGCCGTCGTAATCCATGCGGTGTTTCCGGGACTGTACCGCTTCAACGTGACGAATTACGTTGTACACAATGTGGCTCTGCCGGACATGTATCTGTTCTGGAATTCTGTTTATGCGCTAGGTTACATTGGGGTGTTCCTCGCGGTTGCAAGTTGGTGGTTTAGCCGGAGGGACTTCTTATGAGGAACCAGTATATTGCAAAGGTTCTCGTTCACAATAAAGTTGTGACGGAAGATGTAATCAAGGCCCACTGGAGCAAAATCACCGATTCGATGGATATCGGTCAGGTGCTTGTTCAAGCGGGAATTTTAAAAGAATCCATGTATGCGAAGGTGCTTGCCTTTGTGCAGAACCTCGAATCGAAAAATGGAAAGCCTGCGGCATCTGCGTCGGCTGCAACTGCGGCTCCGGCAACTTCTGCGGCAAAGCCTGCGGCTTCTGTAAGTGCTCCGGCGAGTTCTACGGCTTCCGCAGCACCGGCGGCATCTGCTTCTTCTGCGGTAAAGCCGGCTGTACCTGCTGTTGCTCCCGTGGCAAAAGTTGCTCCCGTTGCCCCTCCGCCCGAAGAAGAACCCGCAATTCAAATCGAAGGCAACAGCAGTCTTTACGGCGAGGCTTCCAGTTCGGTGGTCGTGACGGAAAAAGTTGCAGGTCTTGAAATGACGAGCATGGCGAATGTCCAGGTGCCGGTTGAAAGCGAAACTGCTGACGAGGAAGCCGAAGAAGACGTTCTTCCATCCCAATTTGCTGTGGCTACAGGTGAGGGGGAGGCCGTCGAAGCTCCCGATGTATTGCATCCGATTATGTCGCTTGCAAAGATTATCGCTTATGCGCGTAAATTCAATGTGACAGACGTTTATCTGTACGCCGGTCGCCAAATTACGATGCGCCAGTCGGGGGTGCTGTTTGTCGCCTCCGAGAAGGTGCTTGAAAAAACGCACTTGATGGATTATTTGTCCGAAATTGCAAGCAGTTTTACGGACGGTTTCAAGATGGTCGTCGGTCGCAATTTCAGCAGGACGATGGGGCTTCCCGGTGTCGGTCGTGCGCGAGTTTCCGTGACTTGGAACGATGTCACTCCGAGCATTTCTATCCGCATTGTGCCGATGGAATCCATTACGCTTGAAAACCTTTACTTGCCCGAATTCTGCAACCAGTTTGCGTCTCTCAACAGTGGCCTTGTGCTAATTGCCGGTCCGGCGGAAAGTGGACGCTCTACGACGATGACCGCGTTTGCCGAGTGCATTGCTGCTAATAGGCAGGTGTTCATCCAGACGGTCGAAAAGCCGATTGAACGATTGCTTGTGAATCCGAACGGCTCCATTGCCCAACGCGAAGTGGGCTTGCATGTCCATTCCGGTATCGCGGGTATTGAACTTGCTATCCGTACGGGTGTCGATGTCATTCTCTTTGACCATTTGGAAACGATGGAAGAGCTTTCGCTTTTGATGCAGGCCTCGAATGCGGGAGCGCTTGTGTTTGCCGTGGCGAGTGGAACCAATATCCATGCGTTGCTTTCGCGGCTCCTCATGTCCGTGCCGAGTGAAAACAGAAACGCTTTTGCATGCTCGCTGGCAGACCAGCTCAAAGGCGTGATTGTGCAACATTTGATTCCTGTGGTCGATAACCAGGGGCTAGTGCTTGCGACGGAATCGATGAAGGTCACATCTGCAATTGCGGGAATGATCCGCAAGGGAGATGTTTCGCAGATTGTTTCTGCAATTACGGGGCAAAAGGATCAAGGCATTACGCTTGACGAATCGCTGCAAATGTGCGTGGATTCGGGTTACATCGAAGGTATCGAAGCGTGGAAACGTGCAAATGATAGTAGGCGTTTTGCTGCTTATCGCAAGGCTAAATAGCGGGGTTCGTCATGGCATCAGAAATTGAATCTCTTTTGGAATATGCCCTGAATATCGGGGCGAGTGACTTGATTGTGACCGAAGGGGCGCCGTCGGCTGTTCGCTTTGCGGGGCGTGTTTGCGCTATTCCCGAATCGTCCGCACTTCCGTTCGGTTCTTTGCTTGAATTTTTGGGCGCGCTCGATGGCGAATCGGGTACGTTTATCGGTGGCCCGTGGAAAGATACCAAGTGGCGTGTGAAGTATTTCCGCGAAGCTTTGGGTAATGCGGCGATTTTCCGCCCGCTCATGCCGGAATGCCCGGATATCGGGTCTTTGGGGATGCCATCCTCGTTTGATAACTTGCTGGGGCTGAACTCCGGGCTGGTTGTTTTTGCGGGACCTGTTTGCTCTGGAAAGACTGTCTCTGCGACCGCTTATGTTTCCGCGATGTGCTCGTCGCGCATTTTACGGTTCTGCAATTTGGATGCAAGGCATGAGTTGCCTGTGAAAACGGGGGAAAGTCTTGTGCTTGTCAATACGGTGGGTTCGACCTCCGAAAAGCTGGAACAAGGGCTTCGTAGCGGTACGGATTTGTTCTGGGTGGGTGGCTTTGACCCTTCTACGTTGATTCCGCTGTTGCGGGCTGCCGACGCTGGCGCATTGGTCGTTCTGAACGTGACGGCGGGTAATGCGGTGGGGGTTATTGATACGCTCCTTTCTGCATCATCTTCGGAGAATCGCGACCTTGCCCGCACGATGCTTGCTGCGGCACTTAAAGCTGTTGTTGTCCAGAAATTGTTGCCTGCGGCGGCTGAAGGCGGTGGTGTTCTTCCTGCATGGGAAATTCTTTATAATTCGCAAAACGTGTCTGCACACATACGCAGTGGCGATCTCTTTAAGATACCCTCCATTATGGCGGCATCCGCTTCGGAAGGCATGCTGTTGATGGATGATAGCATTGCTGAACTTGTTCGTACGGGCTATGTAAGCGCCGAAGAGGCTGGTAGGTATGTTTCCAATCCCGCTCGGTTGGCTTAAAAGAACGCTTCTTTTGACGGTGGCTGTATCGGCTACCTTTAGTGTGGCACCTGCGCGTGCCGCGCTGTCTGTTGACGAGTCTGTGGATGAATCCCTTTTGGGTGCAATGCAACTGGAGCCGGATTCTGTACAAGCGAAAAATGTCAAGTCCGTGCTTTACCTTGGCGGCGGGGAACGTTCTCCGTGGTTCCATTTGGGCGCTTTGTACGCATTGGAAGAATACAAGATTCCTGTAGATTCCGTCGTGGCGACATCGTGGGGCGCGTGGATGGGGGCCTTGTGGGCGCTGGGCGTGTCCATTGACGATATTCAGCGGCTGATGATGGACCCTGCAATTATTGATTTTGTGGGGACAAATTCGATTCATGCGAAGACTGAACACGATGCTTTTGCTTTGCCGATTTCTGTGAGCGGTATTCCGTCGTTCCGTCAGAGGTTCTCGTTTTATGCGGATACGGCGGGGAACGTCTATCGCAGCATGCATGCGCTTGTTCCCGATACGGCATCCATAGAACGTTCGCTTTCGCGTTTGCGGTTCGAGGAATCCCTTAACCGTGAACGTGGTTCTTACCATATTCCTTTTACGCTTGTCACTTGCGATAGCGTCAATGAAAACCCGATGTACGCGGATATTATCGCTTCGCTTCCGCTTCCGGGCAACGAAATGTCTGGTGAACTTTGTCCGTACTTGGCGTTACCGCAGTCTAAAGATACGAATGTCGTGAATGAAATTCCGCTAATTGTCGTTGCGGATCCCATTCGCTACGAAGTCGATGGCAGTGCTGAAATTCGTACGATTAAGAATAAAGTTTTATCTAGCCTTGGAAATGTCGAGGGGACGTTTATTAGACCTCATTCGCTTCGCGATACGTCTCGTAATGCGATGATTCAGGCGGGATTTTCTGCGGTAGAACAGAGTTTGCGTAAAATGACCCCGCTGATGGCACGCCGTGCGGATTATTCTAATAAACAAAAATCAAAACCGTGGCTTACTTTTAATCCGGTTTTTGACAGCCTTTCGGCAGAACATCATTCGGCGGTGGCATCTTATTGGAACCCTAAAGATTCGGGCTTTGATGCTCCATCGCATTTTGCCTATTCGATTGCGGCTAAGGCGCCTTACGATACGATTTCTTTTAACATGCAGCCCGATGGAGACTTGGTGATTGACGTGGGCGTGCACCCGACTGTCGATGTGGCTGTTGGTGGCTTTGGCTCGAATGTAATCGGGGCGAATGCTTACGGAGAAGCGACGCTCAATTATGTCAATCAGATGGAAATTTATTTAAAATTGGCTGGTTTTTACGGCACGTCCTCTTACGGTTTCCGCCCGCGTCTTGAAATCACGAATTTGATTAGTCACCGCTGGAAATTCGGTTTCGGTTACGACTTGATTAAACTCCGTTTTTTGAAGTCCTTCGAAAAAGATTATGTCCCTGACGAAAACCGCATTGAGTACGAATTGCGGAACGATCTTTTCTTGTCTGCAAGATATGCGTTTGACAAGATGCAGTCTATTGAATTGAAGTTCTTGTTTGGCAACCGCGAGTTTGAATTGTCTCCAAGCGCGATTCCCAAGGCAGCTCTCTTTGACGATAATATAAATTCGGATGACCATTATGAGACGATTCCCATGACGCAAACGGTTCGCTATTCTCTATTGAACGGCGATGAAAATCCTTGGTTTGCTATGAATGGATATGCCGCGAATGCGAGTATCGGCATGAATCTGATTGGGAGTGGGTATCACCAGAGAGGCCCGATTTATGGAATTTTCGCATTGGATGGCCGTTATTCTGTTTCCCCGTTTCGTAAAGCCGTGATAACTGTAGGAACATCCATGGGTTTTGATGCGTATCGTGATGGGCATTTCAAGTTCCCTAAAACATTTGATAATGCTGCGATGGAAGACCGTTTCCGCATGCATGTGGCAGCTACGCCGTGGTCCGAGGATTATCTGGATCCTGAACTTTCGACGCATGGATATGCAATGCTTCGTGTCAATGGCGGCGTTCAACACCGTGGCTTTGAAGCGTGGCTCTCATTCGCGTATGTCCATGATTTTGAAAATAAAAAGACTGCAAGGCTTGGTGCAGATAAGTTTGTCTTTGAACCCGCAATCCGCTACAAATATCGTTCATTTACCGTTTATTTGGGTGTGAACCGCGTTGTCGATTCGGACACCTTCGGCGACTTGAAACGATTCAAAGATTATAGATACTTTATACGAATCGGGGATTACAGCTTGTTCTAGACGAAAGAAGCACTTCGTGCATTGGGCTATGAGGTCGGTCGCTTCGGCTCCCTTTGAGGTATGAGGGGCACCTTTGGTGCAGTAGGCAGAACTTAGTTGGCAGATTCCGGGTCGAGCCCGGAATGACGTGCAAGGGAATCAAGCATCAAAGATGAATGACGAAGGAGCCGAGCAATGCAAAAACATGCTTGCATGTTTTTATATCCGAGGCGAACTGTCATGCACGAAGTGCAATGACGTCGCCATCTAAGCTCTCTTCCTCATCGCTCGTGGCTCACTGCTCATAGCTCAAGGTGGAGCGACTTCACCGCTCACTGCTAATGACCAGTGACTAATACACTATTTTCCGGGCGGTGTTGTTTTTCTGCTTTTTCCCGATGGCGTCGCGGTTGCGCTTTTTAATTGCGTTTTCTTTACGTGCTCGTGTATTTTTTATCGCTGATGACTTGTTAGGGAAAATGAAAAATTCGCCTGAAATATCGCTAGATTCATCATATCTGCAATCGTATTGAGACCAAATATACTGGTAAAGTGCGGAATATCCTTTTATAAAAATTGAATCAGATTTTTTTACTTGAATATTATATGGAATGAAAATCCATGAAGAATCTAAGACCTTTGCCATGGGAGATTCTTTTGTATAAACAGCTTTGAAATTATGCAAAAGAAGACGGTGTGTAAGTGATATTGGTTTTCCTTTCCCAATATTAAAATAGGCTTCCTGTACGGAAATTGTTTTGCCGTTATGCATTACAAGCTCTAAAGACGCTGTATCGATGACTGAATCGACAATTCCCGAGATATCGACAATGTGATTGATGCTAGGTTCGTTATTGATATTTATACTGTCGGTTGGTTGCGTTTTTAATTGCATTCCCTTGACGTAATCTATTGTATCATGAGTGATAAGGGGGGAGTTGTAATAACAATCTCGATGGCGAAGCGTTGGATCTTGTTCTGCTTGTGCAAAGACAAGATTGACAACAGAAAGAATTATAAGGATGATTCGCATAATATGTAATATACAATATCTTTCTTCCAATGCAAATTTTTTTGACATGTTTTCAGACTGCTGTTAAGCGTGTTCTGATGGCATATTTAGATGAAAGAAGGGCACTTCATGCCTTTATGGATTCTTGCCTTCGCGAGAATGACGATTGTCATACGGTGCTTGTTTCGTCATTCTGGAACCCCCCGCAACTAGTGCGGGATAAACTCCGGTGGTAGAATCCATAAACAATCATGGACCCTATCGTTGCACTCCAGGGTGACATTTCAAGGCTCATAGCGAAGCGATTTCATGCCTCATTGCTCATAGCTCACCGCTCACTGCTCATAGCGGCTTCACCGCTATTTCTTCTCTCCGCGGTTCTTGGCGGCGACATCCTTGTACTTGTTGTGGTCGGCGAGCGTGCTGCTGAAGAAATGCGTGTGCGAACCGTCGTCTTTTGCAACAAAGTAAAGTGCTTCGGTCTTTTCGGGGAAGAGCGTGGCTTCGATGGCCTTGCGTCCCGGATTGGAAATCGGACCCGGCATGAGTCCGGGGAACCGGCGGGTGTTGTATGGGTTCCCGCTGTTCAACTGGCTCTTGTAGATCGGTCCCGTCAAATTCTTGAAGATGAACCGCACGGTCGGGTCTGCCCCGAGCGGCATGCCGAGGCGGAGGCGGTTGTGGAACACGCCTGCAATCAGAGGCCGTTCTTCGGGAATGCCGGTCTCTTCTTCGACGACGCTAGCGAGCGTCAACACGCGGTGCCAGTTGCCTAACTCTTCCCACATGGAGCCTTTGCGGTCTTTCATTTCGTCACGTACCTTGAAGTTGGCGGCGACCATCTGTCGCAGTATGGACTCTTCGTCGGAGTTGATGGCGAATGGATACGTGTCCGGCAAGAGGTAGCCTTCGAGCGAGTTCCCTTCGATGCCGAGGCTGTGGGCGAACTGCGGGTCCTGGACTAAGTTGTTCCAGCGGGCCGTATCGAGGTTCGGGAAGCTTTTCTGGAGGTAGGCGGGGATTTCCCACGAGGCCCGACCTTCGGGGATGGTCACCTTGCGGACGGCGCTTTTGCCGCTCTCGAATAGCGCGATGATTTTATCGAGCGACTGGTGGGCGGGGACTTCGTACCACCCGGCTTTGAGGGACGGTTTGTGTTTTTTGCACCACAAAGTGAAGGCTAGCTCGTCCGTCCAGACTCCTTTTTCTTGTAAGATTTGTAAAACTTTTGTAGGAGAACTTCCTTTGGGAATCTCCAAAATAACGGTTTTTTCGTTAGGTGAAACCTCGCTCAACCGTTGATTTACGTGGATGTACGCGAAAACGGCGAGTATGACGATAATAATGGCGGTAATTGAAAAAATCTTCTTCATTGCGTAAAAATTTAAAAGAAATTACAACGGATTGGCAAAATAAAAGGTATATTCGTATAGCATTGTTGAATATTTCCCATCTTTTGAGGATTCGCTATGAAAATGATGAAAAAAGTTATGTTTGTCGCCTTCGCTTTATTGGTAGCCTCTTCCTTTGCCGCCAAGAAGGTTAAGTCCAAGCTGGGCGATGTGGAACTCACCAAGGAAAAAGATGGTGGCTCCGTAGTCTGCACGGCTAGCTTTAACGACGAAATGACCGTCTTGAAAGAAGGCGATACCGAAGTTCTCGTGAAGGGTGCTTGCGGTCAGGGCTGGGTTCCGAAGTCCAAGGTCGAATACGTCGCACAGAAGGCCGGTGACAAGTCCATGAAGTTGGAAGACGTGGACATCGTGGGCTGGCTCGATAACCCGAGCGCCGTGTTCGTGTTGGAAAACGACAACATCGACTTCGAAGGCGTGAACATCGACCGTGACTTCAGGGAATACTTGCAGCACACGATGGACCGTGAAACGATGGAAATGAAAAACGGCGAAAACTAATTGCCGAACATTCATGACTGTTTAACCTGCGGCTAACCTGCCGCGGGTTTTTTGAGTTTTAATCACTAGCCACAAATCACTATTCATGCTCTTTTTACTGCTCACCATCGGTCCTGCGTTTTTATTTGCTTGTGGAAACATTTTGGAAAAATCCGGTGTCTCGACTGTCGGCAAACGCACGGGCGGAACTTCGAGACCGTGGGCGTTTTTCAAGGGCATCGTTACGAACAAATTCTGGTGGATGGGAATAGGCTGTTCTGGCCTTGCGACGGTCGGTTACTATATTGCGATGGCGCAGTACGACTTGAGCCAGGTGCAGCCGATGATGGTCTTGAATCCGGTGCTGACGGCGTTGATGGGCTTTTGCATTCTGAAGGAAGCTTTGACGAAGCGCATCGTGGTGGCGATTTGCTTTGTGGTGGCGGGGCTTTTGTATTCTGTCGAAAATTTGGGAGAATCGACGGCGATGCAGAATGTCGGAACGCTCTGGGCGTATGCGGGTGGGCTTTGCTTTGCGACACTGATAGCTCACCTTTGGGTGAAGGATCGCGAAATGGTCGATTCGCTGATTATGGGTGTGGGCTTCGGGCTTTCGGCTGCGTTTTACAAGAGCTTGGCGATGGATTTTGATTTGGACCATATCGAGCTTTCGTCGGTGGCGAACTTGCTTTTGGATTTAAGGACACTCGGTTATATCGTGACTTACGGAATTGCGTTCCTTTATTCGCAAGTCTCGTTTTCTCGCGGGCGTGCGTTGTTCATTATTCCGTTCAGTGCTGCAGTTGGTGCTGCGGTGCCGACTTTGGCGGGTGCACTTGTGTTCTCGGAGGCGTTCCCTATCGGAAAGGCGGTTTCTGTTTCGCTTGTTTTGATTGGGGCTTGCTTATTCATTGTTCGTAGGCCGAGAAAGAAGAAGAGCGCTTAAATTAACGTTACAATCCTTTGTTTACGTCCCCTTTTGAAATTTTTTACCTATATTTCCAAGTGAAAAACTAACGCTTGGGTCCTTCGACTCCGGGCTTTATGAACCATTAACTAGTAACTATCGGGTTTAGACGAAAGAACGGACCTGATGGTTCTATAGACGAGAGACGAAAGATTTAAAACGGCGCTTTGCGCAAGGAATAAAAATGTCTGAATATTCTGAAAAGATGGACAAGGCCATCGAGGCCACTGAACGTGAATTTTCCAAGATCCGCGCTGGCCAGGCTAGCCCTGCTATCCTCAACGGCGTGCGTATCGACTATTATGGTACCCCGACTCCGATTTCTCAGGTGGCAAAGATTTCTGTGCCTGAACCGCGCATGCTCCTCGTGACACCGTGGGAAAAGCAGCTCGTCGATGCGATTGACAAGGCTATTCTCGCCGCAAACATCGGCCTTACCCCGATGAAAGACGGCAACTGCATCCGCGTGACGCTCCCGATTCTTACGACGGAACGCCGCAAGGAACTTGCTAAGCTCGCTCGCAAGCATGCCGAAGATGGCCGTGTGGCTATCCGTAACATCCGCCGCGATGCAAACGACGCCATCAAGAAGAACAAGGACTTGCCGGAAGACGAAGTCAAGAAGCAGCAGGACGAAATCCAAAAGGCCACTGACAAGGCCATTGCTGAAATTGACCGTCTGCTCGCCGAAAAGGAAGCGGACATCCTCAAGGTGTAGTTCGGGGTTTGCGTGGCAAATCAGCTTAGACATGTCGCCATCATTATGGACGGCAACGGGCGTTGGGCTCGTAGCCGCGGTTTGGAGCGTTTCTTGGGTCACCGCAAGGGGACGGAATCGACGATTGATGCGGTCGAGGTGGGCGTAAACCTCAAGCTCGAACACATGACGTTGTACGTTTTCAGTTCCGAAAATTGGGGCCGCCCTTCCAAGGAAGTGGATTACTTGATGAACCTCCTCATCGAGATGGTGGTGAAAGAAATTCCCGACCTGATGGAAAAGAACGTGAAGCTTACGGTGATTGGTAACATGAACCGTTTGCCCGAGAAGCCGCGTGCAAGCCTCCAGTCCGCAATTGATATTACTGCGAACAATACTGGCATGCAGTTGAATCTTGCCATTTCTTACGGTGGCAGGCAAGAGATTGTAGATGCGGCGCGGTCCATTGCGGCTCAGGTTGCCGCAGGCGCGCTCAAGGTCGAAGATATTGACGAAACTTTGTTTGCAAAAAATCTTTATTTGAAGGGTGCTCCCGATCCGGATTTGGTAATCCGTACCGGTGGAGAATTCCGCCTTTCGAATTACTTGCTTTGGCAAGCCGCGTACAGCGAGTTCTATGTGACGGACACGCTTTGGCCGGACTTTACCAAGGAAGAGTTCATGAAGGCTGTCGAATTTTTCAACACCCGCGAAAGACGTTTTGGGAAGGTGTTGCATGAGTAATCTTGCTCAGCGATTGATAACGGCGTTTGTCGCTATTCCAATTGTTTTTGCTTTATTGTGGTTTAACGATTGTAGCCGCATCGGACTCATGTGCTTTTTGGGTGGTGTGGGCGCCTGGGAATGGGCCATCATGGCATCCAAGATGTACAAAGGGCCGGACATGCGCTATTTGTCGTTTGCGTCGTCGCTTGCTTTGACGCTTGCTTGGGCGCTCTCCAAAGGCGGTTACTTTGGGCTCCCGGCGGTGCCTTACGTGGTGGGCATGACGTTCATGGCCATTTTCGCGATTTACATCGGCGTTGCTTTTGCAAAGGTCGAAATCGATCACTTGTTCCCGTGGCTTGTGATGCAACTCGGCGCTCCGCTTTACGTGGGGCTCTGGGGCGGCATGAACGTGCTCATGATGGGCAACGGTCAAGGCTTTGAGCATTGCTATCCGTTCATCTTGGTGATGACTTCGTGCTGGCTTTGCGATACTGTCGCTTACTTCTTCGGAAAGTTCGCTGCAGGCAAAGGTCCGTTCGGTCGCCATTTGTTTGCACCGAGCATCAGCCCCAAGAAGACTTGGGAAGGCTCTATCGCAGGCTCCATTGCGACGATTGCATGGGTGGCATACTGGGTCAAGTGTAGTGCGTCTCTCGCATCGTTCGAGGTGGAATTCACTTGGGTAACCGCGATTGTAATCGGGCTCCTTTTGACGGTGGCCGGTCAGGTGGGCGACCTCTTGATGTCTGCGCTTAAGCGTTGGAGCGGTACGAAGGATTCTGGAAATTTGTTCGTAGGCCACGGCGGCGTGCTCGACCGTTGCGATTCCTTCCTCTTGGCGGCTCCGGCATTGTACCTGTTCATGGATTTTTTGAAGAGTCTGTAATTTTGATTTAGCAGAAAGCCCCTTGCACAAAAGCAAGGGGCTTTTTTTATGAGGAGCGATTTTCTATGAGTTTTTATTTATTTGGATTTTTAGGGTTCGCCGTTCCATGTTCTTTCCGATAAAGGGCGAGGTAGTCGATAACGCCTGATTCGGCTCCTTTCACGGGAATGTAACGCAGGTTGTTCTGAGCGTCGGCAATGACGGCTAGCCCAGCAATGTAATTTATCCAATGGTAGTCCTCATGGTATTTGAGGGCTACTTTTTTGTTGGAACCGAATACGGCGAGCGGCATGACGAAGATGTCGTGCGAGACCATGATGCTCACGCGTTTCCATTTGGGCAAATTTTTGAGGATGACACTTTGCATGAATTCTTCGGCGCGGGACTCGAGTTCGTAAAATACGTCGGTGTAGCCTTTGTCGTAAGCCCAGTGTGCCATGAGTTCGACGGATTTGCCTTTCATGTCGAGCTGTGTTGCGTATTGCGCGAGCGAATCGGCTGAGATTTTCAGGAACCAGTTCCCGGTGATATCGTAATTGGTGATGAGCTTGGGAAGGTTTGGCTCGCCGCGCCCAACCGATATGTTGTTCGCTGTTTCGTTCGTGCGTACGAATCCCGACGTGATGTAAGAGAATTCCTCGTCGCTCTTGAGTGTCGCTCCCAAGTCTTGAGCCATTTTTATGCCGTTCGCGGTGAGTTCTGTTTCGATAGCGACATTGTCTTCGCGTTCGGAATGGCGGATGATGAAAACAGCTTTTTCGTCTGCGGCGAGGCTGTGATAGACATTGGCGACGGTTGCAAATCCGTTTTCATCAAGGGCAACGTCGGTTGTTGCGGATGTCGGGGTCGCGGAACTGGAATGCTCTGTGCCGATTCCTGATGCTTGCGAAGAGGTTGCGGCTGTATTCTGCTGCGATGATGTGGGTGTGATTGCGGACGAACTCATTTGTCGGGCCGAAGACGAAGAGCGTCGGTGGCTGCTTCGCGAAGAACTGGACACTTGCAATTCAGGGGCATGCGCGGAACTTGACGGAACTGCGGAATGACTTGATTCCGCAGCGCTTGATATCGCGGAACTGGAATGATTCTCTGAAGTTGCAGTGCCTGAACAGGAAGATTGCACGGAATTTTTCCCGCTGGAACTGGAATGTTGTTCAGAAATCGTGTCGTGCGGTGAAACGAGTGTGTTTGAGGAGTCCCCGCACGACACGATAAACGCTAGGCATGCCAAAGCAGCGAACGCAAGGGCTGTATGACGCATTTACGAACCCCACTGGTAATCGCCCGCTTCATAAACGGGTTTTTCGCCGTTGAATCCGCGGGGGCGTTTTACTTTGTCGTCGAATACGGTCTTGTTGAAAATGCGGAAGTCGCCGCGTTCGTAACTCTGGAATGAAATATGGCAGAAGATGGGGCCTGCAGGCATGTACTCGCTGTAGCTCATGGTGCGTTCGCCTGCCGTATAGAGGTAGTTGAAGTACTTGCCGTCGAGTATAATATGCAGCCCGATGTTCCCGACGGTAAACCAGCGGCCTTTCGCAAGGATATTCTCGTGGTAGGTGTCGTCGTAGTCCATCACGACGAATTCGGCATCCCCGCTCTTGTCGAGATGGAAACGGTATTTGTGGTTTCCGCCGCAACAACGTCCGTCAAAGAACCAGGTATAACCGCTTGCTGCGGCAATTCGCGGATCGCGTACGCTGGTGTCGGGGTGGGCAATCTGTTCGTCAGTCACGAGGCGCTCGGGCTCCACGGCGGCAATCAACTGTGCCAATGTTTTCGGATTGCTTACCGTCGGTAACGTGACTTTGTTCTTTGCTTCGCTTGCGGCACGGCGGTACAGGCGGTAAGGGATTCCGTCATCGCTAATCATGGTGAGTTCGTCTTCGCTGAACACGTAGTACGCGTAAGTCTTTGTGCCGCTCTTGGTGACAACGTTGAAGGAGCGGTTGTTGAGGGAATACCACTGCCCGGAAACGTTCGGGTATCCGGATACGGCGGCGGTTCCGTCTTCGCCGATGATAACGGTATAGTCGTCGCTGACCCAAGCTTCGTCTGCGGAGGTAATCAGGCGGCAGTCGCGATTCTTATCGCCTTCGCAGACGGCTGCGGAAGGGTTTGCCGCTTCACAGGGGCTGACCATTCCCGGCGGGAGTTTTGTGGATGCTCCGAGTCGAAATCCCATGTCGGCGGCTCCATCGCGGCTGCGGATGGCACGACGGCTCACGCGTGCAAATTCGGCGGGTTCGCCGTAGCTTCCGCCACGGCGCGTCTTGTTGCCGGAACCTGTGAGCTGAACTGGATTCACCTTCTCGCCCGAGGTATAGCCCACGAGCCAGTCGTAAACCCATTCCCACGAGTTTCCGCTCATGTCGTAAAGCCCGAGTTTGTTGGGCTGCTTGGTCGCGACATCGTGCGATTTGCCTCCGCTGTTTTCGGAATACCATGCCACGTCATCGGCGGTGTTACTGCCTGAAAATTTGAAGTTGTCTGCAACGCCGTCCTTGCCGCCGCGGGCTGCAAATTCCCATTCGGCATCGGTGAGCAAGCGGTATTGATGCCCTGTGAGTTGCCCCAGTTTGCATGCAAAATTGTTCGCATCGAACCAGCTCACGCCAATTTTGGGCGCCTTGTCCGATTCCCAAGAGTTCTTTTTGGTGCCCATGACGGCATTCCATTGGGCGAGCGTTACTTCGGTATTGGCGATGTGGTATTCGTCGACTGTTACTTTATGCGATGGCGTTTCGTAAATTTTGTCCTGCTCGGCGCAGTTGTCGCAGCCGCGCGTGTAAGAACCGCCCGGAACGTAAACCATGCTGAAAACGGCCCCGTTGACCGTATCGGCGAAATTCGCCGGGGAAACGTAGGTGAAACTCCCTTCGCTTGTGCTAGAATTTATCTGCACTACAGACGAATTTCCGCTTTCTGCCGTTGATTTCGCCGAAGAAGAACTCCGGTGAGAAATCCTGCTTGACGAAACGGGTTGAACCATCGACGACAATGCCGAAGTCCCCGGAGTCGCCGTTGCCGTAGAACTTGTTTCTGATGAATTAATTTGTCCTGACGAATGCGTTGCCCCTGATTGTGCAGAGGAACCTTTGCTAGATGACGGTATATCTGGAGGATCGCCTACCCCAGAAGACCCTGAATAATCTACGATGGAAGAAAGATTACTTTCTGCCCCGGAAACGTTGCTAGACGAATCCGAACAACTCCATAGCATCCCCACTACGCAACAACACGCAGCATATACACCCGAGGAAAGCATGCGCATACGCACCTCCTTCGAGCCACAAACCTAACCTTACTTTTAAATTAAGCTAAAATTTTTTCAAACGTGTGTAAATTCTTGGAAACGTGTGGACAAAACAATATAGATGAATGAAACTCGTTTTTTGTAAGGGCGGCAAGTCTTTTTTATTTCTATTTTTGAAAATGTTAAAAACTAAACGAGGCTTTGAAATGAAAAATGTAGTTCTTCTCGGTGCGACCGGTTCTATCGGAACTTCTAGCGTCGATGTCATCCAGCAACATTCCGACATCTTCAACCTTTATGCAGTGGCTGCGAACAGCAGTGTCGAAAAGGTTGCAGAAATTGTGCGTAAGTACAAAGTAGAACGCGTTTGCATGTTCAACGAAACTGCTGCGAAGGAACTCGAAGGTGTGCTTGGCATGAAGGTGCTTGCGGGCATGGATGGTCTTTGCGAACTCGCTGCCGACCCGAAGGCGGACATCATCATCAACGCCTTGATGGGTGCCGTGGGGTGCCTCCCGACGATTACCGCTATCGAACACGGCAAGCATGTAGCTCTTGCGAACAAAGAAACAATGGTCATGGCGGGCCCGGTCATTTGGGACAAACTTGCTGAAAATCCGAAGTCCTTCATCACGCCGATTGACTCCGAACATAGCGCCATTTTCCAGTGCCTCGAAGGCGGCAAGCGCGAATCCGAAGTGGAATTCCTCGAAATCACGGCTTCGGGCGGACCGTTCCGCGAATGGCCTATCGAAAAGTTCGAAAACATCACCGTGGCCGATGCTTTGAATCATCCGGTGTGGAGCATGGGCAAGAAGATTACGATTGACTCTGCGTCCATGATGAACAAGGGCCTCGAAGTGCTCGAAGCGCACTTCTTGTTCCACATTCCGTATGACCAGATCAAGGTTGTGGTTCACCCGCAATCGATGGTGCATTCGCTCGTGCAGTTCCGCGATGGTTCCTTGATGGCCCAGCTCGGCGCTCCCGACATGCGCATCCCGATTCAGGTGGCGCTCACATGGCCCGACCGCCTCAAACTCGAAACCAAGCGTCTCGACTTGCCGACGCTTGCAAAGCTCACGTTCTTCGAACCGGACTTCAACAAGTTCCGTTGCCTCGCTCTCGCTTTCGAAGCTGGCCGCCGTGGCGGTATCGTCCCTGCGATGATGAACGCCGCAAACGAAGTGCTTGTAGATCGCTTCCTCAAGGGCAATCTCAAGTTCACCGACATTCCGAAATACGTCGAAATGGTGATGGACAAGGCTCCGAATGTGACTGGCCACCTCTCGCTCGAACAAGTGCTCGAAGCCGACAAGGAAGCCCGCCTCATGACGGAAAGCTTCTTGAAGTAGATTGTAGTAAACGACGTTGGTTCGCAAATAGAAGGAAATGCCCGATGGATCCTATCACCGGAGTTTATCCCGCACTAGTTGCGGGGGCTCCAGGACAAACTGTATTAAAAATCAAGGGGTGGATTGTAAAAAATTAGGATTATATTTCACCCCCTTTGTCACTAGTGCATAAGCAGTCCTCAGAATCTGGTTGATCAAGGCAACAAAAATGACCTTCTTCGCCTTGCCCTTTTCTTCAAGCCGTTTCTTCATTGCAAGTCCTTTACCCTTGCAGGAAGCGCTAAGAGTACACATATAAAGCCGAGTCCGCAGACGACTACATCCCATCTTCGTTATGCCTCCATGCTTGTTCAGGCTACTCCCGGATTGTGAGTTGAACGGCGACATCCCCATCCAGGATATCAGTTGCCTGGAGTTCTTAAAACGGTTAAAGTCCTCAACCTTGGCCATTAGGTGACAGGCCGTGGATTTGCCTACGCCGGGAATGGAATCCAAGATTTCTATTTCCTCGCCCCACTCGGCACACGCAACTTTCTCAAGCTCGGCCTCCAAATCGTCCAGTTCCTTTTCAAGTTGCTTGATCATTCTCTTGCAATATCTTCTGGCAATGTCATTTTTCAGGTCGTTCTGCTTGAAGGATTCCTCGTTGTTGCGGAGCTTTCCAAGGCTCGACTGGACAGCATCCATCAGCACTATCAGCTCCCTTGCTTGCAAGGCGGCTTTCGAGGGCGGCTTCCATGCGGCAGGCCTTTTCTCCATGCCGTATCTTGCAATATAGAACGAGTCCGCCTTGTCGTTCTTGCAACGTCTCAAGTCGCTCTGGATAAGCCTCTTTACTGCAATCGGGTTGGCAACCGAGACATGCCTGCCAGCGTTGTTCAAAGCCAAAGCGCATCTCAGATGGTAATTCCCGGTAGCTTCCATGACGAACTTTGCGTCTGCTGGAACGCTGTCCAGAAGTTTCCTGAACCCCTGCACATTGTTGTCCAGCTTCAAGTGGCAAAACTCTCCGTCCTCCGTAATCCAACCGACGTCGAATGTAGATTTCGAAATGTCCAATCCAACCCAAGTCTCCATGCCGTTACCTCTTTGTAGTTATATTTTGTTGCGGGAGAATCCACCCTATGTCCCATTATCCAAATTATCCGGCCTGCACGGGCCATCAAACTGTTCGGGCTTCAGGGTAGGAATGGGGCGGGTGCCTTCGTCCCGGGCTGGCTATAATGCCGGATGACAATTACGGGTTACCCGCTCCACTCCCAACTTTTTAAAGTTTACATTAGCATAAAAAAATGTCACCCTATCAATATAGGATGACA
>Ga0310786_10004087_pt1 | contig 20520 bp, 23 predicted proteins | sample AusTroGonzalo_MG_FD_203881 | JGI IMG/M metagenome (GOLD analysis project Ga0310786, IMG submission 203881) | Bovine rumen microbial communities from tropical cattle in Woodstock, Queensland, Australia - Gonzalo_03 (v2) (version 2) | ecosystem: Host-associated > Mammals > Digestive system >... | reverse complement strand
ACTTGTAACTCAGGACAATGCAGACAAACTTCAGGTTGGAAGTCTTGGTGACAATCCTTCATGGACAAAAGAATGGCATGACAGAAACTGGCAGGAAATTACAGACGGAATTAATTGCGCCGTTGATATGATTATCACAAAGAAAGATGCTATTGATGCGGTCCTGAATGGAAAGCAGGCACTTTCAATGGGTTATACCTGCGACCTTGAAATGGCAGAACCAGGAGCTACCTGGTGCGGTGTTGAGTATGATTTTATCCAGAGAAAAATTCGTTATAATCATTGTGCTATTGTTGATTCTGCGCGAGCAGGGGACAACGCTAAAATTGAACTCAGAGCGGACAGTGAAGATGCTGTCCTTGAGGATATGGTAACAAAAATAGATGGAGGTACCAGCATGTTGAAAAAAATCAACTTGGACGGCATCGACTATGAAGCAGAAGCAGAGGTAATCAAAGCATTGAACACTGCTAAAGCTGAAGCTGAAGCTGTCAAAAATGACGCCTGCGAAACAAAGAAAACCATGGACAAGAAAGTTGCTGATATGGAAAAGAAAGTGACTGAACTTGAAAAGCGTATTTCTGAAGTTGAAGCAGAGCGTGACACTGCCAAAGACAAGGCTGATGGTCTTGAAAAAGAATTGGATGAAGCTAAGAAAGCAAATCTTGATTCTTCAAGACTTGACGAAGCCGTTAAGGCAAAAATGGAACTTCTTCACAATGCTGAAAAAGCAAATGTTGAAGTTAAAGAAGATATGTCTGATATGGACATTAAGAAAGCAATCATTCTTTCAAAGTTCAAGAATGCGAACTTTGACGGAAAGGATGAGGTTTATGTTCAGGCTCGCTACGACGCCACAGTTGAAATGCTTTGTGAAAAGAATGATGGTGAAAATCGTCAGGTAATGTCTGATATGCCACCAGAAAATCACATGGATGAAAATGACGCCCGCGAAAAAATGATTCGCAGAATGAAGAATCATGGTCAGGAGGAAAAGTAAAATGAATCTTTACGGTAATCTCGATGGCGAAAAAGCAATGGCAGGATTGCTTTACGGAATGAATCCAAAAACAATTGTTTCAATTCCTGCAAAAGAAGTAATCAATTATGGAAAGGCTGTTTTCTTGAATGGCCTGAAAAATGCTCTTCTCAACGGAAAGCATAATAACAAAGCCACAATTGATTTATCATCTTACACAACAGCTTCAAAGGACATCGTTCTTACAATCAACGGAGTTGATGTTGATGTAACTACATCTGGAACTATCGGAACAGATGTCGCAAGTCTGGTTTCAGATATTAATGACGATGTTGAAGGAGTTACCGCTGTGGCTGGAACTTCAGGTGATGCAGGAAAGATTTTCCTGACATCTGACGATGATTCTGAACTTTCTGTAAAAGTTGTTTATGATGGAAGCGATGTAACTGAATCAAAGGCTACTCTTTCATCTGATGCAGTTTATGCAGGTGTTTCAGTATTCCACCAGAACGCTTTCCTTGATTCTCGCGGATGTTATATCAAGGAAGAAGCTGTGAATGTTATGGAAAAGGGTTACATCTGGGTAGTTCTTGCATCTGGAGTAACTCCAAGTCCTGAAGCTTCTGCCTATGTAACAAAGGCTGGAACTTTCACAACTGAATCAAGTGGAAACACTTTGGTTGGTAAATTCAAATCTGGAGCAGAAAACGGAAGCGGTGATGATTCACTCGCTCTTGTTTCTCTTGATTAATGGAGGAATAGAAAATGGCTATTGAAAGCAATAACCCACTTAGACTTGATTCAAATGAATCTGTCTTTTTCAACCGCGAGCTTGCATATGTAAAGTCAAAGTCTTACGATGCAAAGTACGCTGAACTCAAAGGTCTGATGCTGATTCCTATTTCAACAGAAGCTGGAGCAGGAATTAACGAAATTGTTTACCACCAGTATCGTGGCGTTGGTTTCGCAAAAGTCATTGCAGATTATGCAAAGGACTTCCCACGCGTTGATATTTATGGTGAGGAAAAATCTGTAAAGGTTAAGGGAATCGGTGATTCTTACGGATATTCTATCAAGGAAATTCGTGCATCAAATCGTACCGGTAAAGGTCTTGACCAGCGCAGAGCTATTACCGCTCGTCGCGCTCATGATGAGCAGATGAACAAAATGGCTTTGAAGTCTGACAAAGTAAATGGTACTTTTGGACTTCTTGATTTCCCTGGTATCACTGAAGTAACTCTTCAGAATGATGGAACAGGTTCTTCAAAGACTTGGGCATCAAAGACTCCAGACCAGATTGTTCGTGATATTAACGATATGGTAAATGCTGTAATGGAACCAACTTCAGCTCGTGAAGTTCCTGACACACTTCTTTTGCCAATCGCTCAGTACAACGACATCGCTTCCCGCCGTATCGGTGAAGATGGAACAAAGACCTTGATGAAATATATTTTGGAAAACAGCCCATATATCAAGAAAATTGATTGGCTGTCAGAACTCAAGAACTTTGGTGCTGGAAGTACAAACCGCGCAATGGTTGGTCGTTTCGATGAAGAGCACATTACTCTTGAAATCCCTCAGCCTTTTGAGCAGTTTGAAGCTCAGCAGGAAGGAATGGAATTCACAATTCCTTGTCATTCTGAATGTGCTGGAACAATCATTTATTACCCACTCGCATTCGCTTATGCAGATGGTATTTAATAAATGATTCTGAAATAAGACTAAAATAACGGGTATTTTGAGTTAAATGACTAAATACATGATTTTATTCAGATACCCGTTATTTTTTGAATCCTAGAGCGGTTATAGACCGTTTTTATCAACATAAAAGGATGGAAATTATGTTAATTAAGTATCAACCTGAAGTAGAACACTTGAAGTGCGTAACCCTGACACCAAAAGAGGGTCTTGTTCTGGAAAGAACCATGGTAAAACTTTTGCCTGGTACAAATGAAGTCACTGACGACGAATGGAAAGCAATGCGGGGAAATATCACTGCAGAACTTGAAAGTGGTGAAATCAAAATTCTTGCACAGAAAGTTTCAGCTGGTCGTGGTAAGACTGGTGGAATTAAAGCAAAGGATTTGAAGCAGATGCCGACAAACCTTGCTGTAAAATATGTTTCTGAATGTATCAACCCAGATACTTTGAAAAAATGGTATAAAGAAATTACCAATGAAGAAGTTCGTCTGGCAATCACTAAAAGATTTGAAAAACTCGAGCTGGAAGTTCCAGAAGATGAAATTCCAGATTCTAAACTTGAAAATGAAGCACCAATGTCTTTGGATGAATTTGATTCAGATGAAGAAGATGATTCTGAAGATTTGGAAGATTCTGACTCAGATGATTTTGATGATGAAGAAAATGATTCTGATTCAGATGAAGAAGATTCTGACGAAAGTCAGGATTCAGAAGTAGACTTTGAAAAAATGTCTCTTGCTGAATTAAAATCAGCCTGCAAAGAGCGTGGAATAGATGTAAAGAATCTTTCAAAGAAAGCTGATTACATTAACGCCCTGAAAGCTGGGGAGTAAAATTGTATGATGACGACTGAACAAATAATCCAGACTATCTGTACAGATTTGGCAGGTAGTCCATCCTTACCTAACTATGTCCAGATGGCTGAGGAAAGTTTGTCCAGTCGTTTTTTTGGCAAACTCTATAATCAGGCAGTAGCGTATAAAGCCTGCCATTTATTTACCTTAACTCAGAAATCAGAATTAAATAATATTTTAGCTATTGGTGGCGGTAGCGTGAATCACTTGCAGGAAGGCGGTATAAATATCGGATTCAATAATTCTACAAGTGACAAAGAATTGTCTGCCACAAAATATGGTAGGATGCTGTTAGATTTAATTAGAAGTCGTCCTTCCATGGATGTCAATAGAAATTGCAGACCCGCCTTTCCTGATTATCCTTTTATTGTATAGGGGGTAATCAAAATGTTATTTTTTCCAAATTCAACAATTTATGTTTCAGACCTTAAAGTTACAAAGAATTCGGAAGGAACGAAAATCAAGACTTATGATTTTGAAAATCCTCTTGAATCTTTTCTTGCAGATGTTCAACCAAATGTCCTGACATCTGCTCAGATTGAACTTTATGGAATCAATGCGAAAACAGCAAACACCAAAAAATGTTTTTGTGATATATCGAGTGGTGAGTTTATGACTTCAGGAAATAGAGCTAAAGTTATTTACTCAAATGGTAATGTTGAATATTATAATATTCAGCCCGTTAATGTTTGGAGGTTCCACAAGGAATTTTTATTGATTCCAGTGGAAAATGAAAAATGAGTAATGAAATAGAATTGGCTGGACTTCCTGATTTTCTCAAAGAAAAAGCGTCTGGAATAAATTCCAAACTCGAAAAAGCCATTGGTTTGTGCTGTAAAAAAGTCCATGATGATATACAATTCAATATGGCTCACACTCCACGAAATATGAGTAAATCATATTACACCAATAATCAATCAAAAGCCCACCATCCTTCATTACCTGAAAATCCACCTGCTGTAGATACGGGAAGATTAAGAGATAGTATTAATTATGAAGTTCAGGGTTCAGGACAAGAAGTTTATGGAATCGTTGGAAGTACCTTAAAAGAACCAGATTATGCTTTCTGGACTGAATATGGAACAACCAAAATGGTCCAGAGACCTTGGTTGCGTCCTGCCATGAAAAGCAATAATGATTTTATCAGAAAATCAATAACTAAAGCAGTTCAAGAAACTTTTGCTGGAGGTAATCAATAATGATAAACGCAAAAAAATTATATGCAGAATTGCTTTCAGATTCCAGAGTCACAACTTTAGTTCCAGAGGAAAATATTTGTAGTTCATATCCTAACGAAATAGAAATTTTTCCCTGCATCATTTTTCTTGATGATAATCAGAGTGATAGTGAGTATAATGACAATAAGAGCGGAGCTGATGATTGTTCTGTAATGATTCATATTTTTTCAAAGAAGTTGGATGGTTATTCAACAACTTCAGAAATAGGAATCAAGATTGCGGAAGTCATGAATGAAGATTTATGGCACTGCTCTCAAAATAGAGAAGTGAGTGACCCTGACCCAGATGCGGAACATAGGGTTATGGTTTTTAATAAGTCAATTTATAATAATTGAAATATATTCTTTGAAATGGAGGAATAAAAAAATGGAAAGACCAAAAATTGGTTTAAGTGGTTTGGTTCTTGCTGAAGTGCTTTCAGATGATGAAAATGGAATCGTTTACGATACACCTTTTTCCATCCCTGGTGCAGTTGTAGCAACCGTAAATCCAAACTCAAGCGTAGAAACAGACTATGCTGACAATGGAGCTTTCTTTGCGCAGAATAATCGTGGTAATACTGAATTGTCTCTTGAGATGATTGACATTACCCCTGAAAATGAAGCAAAGATGCTTGGCCAGAAAAGAGTAAATGGTGTTACTATTGAAACTGACCTTGACCAGAGCCCATACTTTGCTTTTGGTGCAAAGATTCTCTTGGCCGGTTCAGATGAAAATGGTGATGCTGTTTATGAATACCTCTGGTATGCAAAAGGTAAATTCTCTGTTCCTGAAAGTGGTGGTGAAACAAAAAGAGATTCTATCACTTTTGGTCACAAGAATCTTACAGCCCAGTTTGTTAAAACTCAGTTTGTCCCAGATGGACAGCAAAGCGGAACAATTGGCGCTCATTGCAGAACTGACGACCCTGCCGTTCCTGCAAGCCTTATTGCTAACTGGTTCAACGCTCCAGTTATTTCAACAACTCCAGATACTTCAGTTTTGACTATTACAGCATCTGCTTCAGGTGACAATGTAGTTCTTACTGGAACAAAAGCATCTGGAAATGCTTTCACATTTGCTCAGGCTACCGCAAAGGTTAGTGAAACAATTCTTGTAGCTGATGCTAGTGGTGAACCAATCAAAGGTTCTTTGACCTTTGGTGGAACTGACACTGCTCCTACAATCACCTTTACTCCTGATGCAGAGGAAGAAGCAGTTGCTAGCGTAGCTGTAACTTCAGGACTTAAAGACAATAGCGGAGTTTCTGCAACTCCAATGCTGGACACTAGCCTTTAAGTTTATTTATCACCCTTCCTGGTCCTGAAAAGAATCAGGAAGGAATATTTTTAATTTTGTAAGGATGGACAAAATGGAAGAAATGAAAGAACTTGAAAAAGTTGACCCTAAGAAAGTTACCTTGTTTATTCATGGTAAAGAACGCGAAATCAAATTTAATTTCTCTGCATGGGCAAAGATTGAAAAGGAATTTGGTGGTTTGAAGAATCTTGAAAGTCTTCAGGAAAAAATAGAAAACGAACCTTTTACCATTATTCCACATTTAATGTTCATAGGACTTCAGGATAAAGAAGGAGTCACCGAAGAAAACATTCTTGATGACTATGGACTTCAGGATGTTAAAATGATTACCGAAACTTTCAGCAAAGCTTTGTATGGAGCTTTACCAGAAAGTGATTCTGAAAAAAAAGCGGAAGCGGAAGCGTAAATGAATTTCCTTGGTCATACCTTTTGACAGAAGTTCTGTTAATGGGTATGACTGAACAATTCTTCTGGGAATCCACTCCAAGAAAAGTGATGGCTTTAATTGACCAGAAAAAAGAAATAGAAAAAACGAAACAAAAAAATTTGGCTATTTATATTGCAAGTTATGTCTGGGGTAAAGACCCTGACGAAATGGAACGAAAAGAATCAGGACCGATTCCTGGTGTTGATATTCCAATAAATCCAGAATTAGTAAGTAGATTATTTTAATTTAGTGAGGTTTGAAAAATGGCTGATAGTGATTTTAGAGTAAAAGCGATAGTTGAAGCCAACACGACTAATTTTGACAAAGGCATGAAGAAAGCTCAAACTTCAGCCACAAATCTTTCTAACACTTTTGGTAATCTTTCAAAGGTTATCACAAAAGCATTATCTTTTGCAGGATTAACTGTAGGGATAAAAGCTATTACTGACTTTGGAAAAGAATGTGTAAAAAGTGCGGATTCTGCAAATAAATCATTTAAGATTCTGAACAACACTTTGAAAGTAACTGGCGCTACCGCATGGACTTCTACCGAAGAATTGGTAAAGATGTCTGAAGACATTGCCCATAGCACAAATTACACCGTGGGTGAAATTCAGGACATGCAATCTGTTCTTCTGGGATTCAGAAACATTACCGGTGAAACTTTCAAGGAAGCCAGCGATGCTGTAACAGATATGGCTACCGTAATGGGAATGGATTTGAAGAGTGCGGTTCAAACTGTAGGTAAAGCTCTTGATGACCCTATCAAGGGTCTAGACTCATTAAGAAGGCAGGGATTTGCTTTTACTGACGAGCAGAAAAAAGAACTTGAAATCCTGGTCAAAAATGGGGAGCAATTAAAAGCCCAGAAAATCATTCTCGATGAATTAAGTACCACTTATGGTGGCGCATCAAAATCTGCGCAGAGTTCTTTTGATAAACAGAAAGATGCTATCATAGAACTTAAAGAAACTATTGGTAATCAATTAATGCCTATATTTAGTCAGCTGGCTGATTCATCTGCAAATAGTTTAAGAGGATTTACAGAGATAGTAAAGAAAATTGATTTCGCTGGAATCGTTGCCCATATAGAGTATGTGGTAGACATCGTTAAAGAATTTTTAGTAATGTTCTACAATAACATAAAGGAAACCTTTAATAAATTAGGTATCCAGCTAGAATTTTCTTCAGATAATTTTGAAACATGGAAACAAAATATTTATAATTCCCTGAATAATCTATACAAGATTATTCAAAATGTTTTTGGTCTGGTTAATGCTTTAATTGATGGTGATTGGCAAGTTGCTTGGGAATATGCAAAGTTAATTGTTTTAAGAATTGAAAATCAAATTCAGATGGCAGTTGATTCTATGTTTGGTGGATTCAAAGATAGAATTCGTAAGTATCTGGATTTATTATCAAAGACCAGTTTTCTTTTACCTCCTGCTATACAGACAACATTGAGTCTCGCAATAAAAGGTCTTGACCATTTTATTGATAAGAGCGATGAAGATAGAAAAGAATATGAGCAGAGAGTTGAAGAGACTGAAAAACGAATTCAGGAATTAACGGGAAAAACCGCAAATATTGAATTAAAGAATCTGGATGAAATTGACAAGAAAAGAAAGAAATATAAAAAGAGTGCAGAAAATGACATGCTGGAACTTTCAGATACTACAGAAGTCCAGCTCGAAGATATGCGCTCAAAATGGGAAAAGTTTTTTGATGATACTTCAAAGGCTATTGAAAATGCAATCTTTAATTTGAAAGAAGAAATCAAGAAAGATGCAGAAGATTGGTCTGATGTTATCAAAACAACTTATAGTTCATTAAAAGATGCTTTAGGAACTACCTTCGAATTAATCGGAAAAGGTCTTGTTAGTACGGGTCATGGATTTGAAGATTTTTCTGCCGTGGCCCTGAAATCATTGTCTGAAGTTCTTTCAGCTCTTGGCGCTCAACTCGCCGCTTTAGCTGTTACAAAAGCTATGGCCTATAGTTATGCAGAGGCCGCTGTTGCGACTGCGGGAGCTGTAGCCGCGTTTGTAGCATCTGGAGTAACTTCACAGGTGGCAGAATCCCTTTCATCTACCGCGGAAGAAATTGATGCTATTGGTGAGTCTGCAGACAAGGCTGGTAATTCTCTGAAAGAATTTATGAAGCGTCTGGAAAATATTAAAAAGGGAGTTACCAATACCGCAAGAGATTTGGTTTCAAATGTGAATAAATATAAAACCTTATTTGAAGAAACACAAGAAACATATTTATCACAAATTGAAAATTTAATTTCTGAAAGAGCTAAAACTGAAGAAGAAATTGCAAAACTCATGGGTGAATTAAAAGCGCTGGAGCAGGCTAGTGCTGGAGCATCTATACTCACACTAGGGATTCCACAAATATTCCTTGGTATTGGTTCCAACATAGCGAAAGCTGACCTTACAAGAAGAATCAATGAATTAATGCAATATATCAAGTCACTTGAAAATGAAGTTGAAGGATTGGAAGAAGTAGCAAAAGAAGCATATGAACAAAGCAAGAAAATTATTGAAGAAACTCTGAAAGGATATCAAGACCAGATTGATGCTAATAAAGAAACAATTCAATCATATAAAGATTTGTACACATCTCAATCAAAATATTATGACTTACTAAAACAATATAATGATTTAAGTGAAAGTGAAAAAGAGTCATTAAAATCAGACTATGGTAATGGTGATATTACTAATTTATTCGCTCAGCTCGAAGAAGCAAGACAATTCTCTGAAATAGTCCTGGCAGAACAAAAATTAAATATCCAGAACCTTTTACTTGATGTTTATGATGCACTCGGAAGTGTTGGTCAAACTATTGGCGGAACTTTAGTTGATAATATTATCGATGGAGCTACAAAGGAAGATTTCCTTGGTAACATGAAAGAATTTTTCAGGGAAAATTTAATAAAGCTTTCAGTTTATACAGAATCTTTCCAAGAGAGACTTGCAGAAATTGGAAGTAAAATTTCTTCAGCTCTCTTGGGTAATGGTTCTATTAAAGAATTGAAAGAGGAGTTGGAAGAACTCTGGGAAACCGCATCAACTCAGGCAAAGCAGGCTGAAGAAATTATTTCAGAAGCTTTTGGTGAAGTAATCGACACCGTGGAAGAAAAATTGACCAGTCTGGAAAAACTCATAAAGAGTTTCAAAGAATCCATTCAGGACCTTGGCGGGGACATAGCTAGTAATTTGATTGATGGAATCAGCAACGGACTTTCGCAGGGTGATTTCTTGGCTAACATGAAAAAATGGATTCGTAAAATGTTGATTCAATCGGTTGTCTATACTGAAAGTATGAAATCAGAAATAGAAGCTATTGGAAAAGCAATAAGCAAAGGAATTGCGGAAGGATTCTCTGAAACAAGCCTGCATGAAATTAGACGTGACCTGAGCTGGATATTTAATCAGGCAAATGAAACAATTGAAAGTCTGGATTCCTTGTTAGATTCAGCCTTTACCGGTAGCGGTTATGCTACGGGAACAAATAATGCAACTCGCGGAATTCACTTGGTTGGTGAAGCTGGTCCAGAACTCGTTAAGTTCCATGGCGGTGAGCAAGTTCTGAATGCAGGTAATACCCAGAAAGCTTTAGCTAGTGGAAATACAAATAACTGGAGCGTTGTATTCAATAATTTACAAGACACTTCAGCCTTTGCAATGATGAATCAATTAAAACGATATAGCAGACAAATGGCTATTAATGGTATAATCTAAAAAGAGGTAATTGTTATGCAAAAATTAATCTGGAAAAACTCACTTGGTAATGAAATAAATTTAACAAAAGCTCCCTATGGTATTATAGAGTGGGAAGGATTTTCAAACGCTTCGTTAAATATCCAGAGTCAGCAAACCCCGTTTGAAGATGGTGGGGTTTTTCTTGATGCTTTAATTGAACAAAGAGAGTTATCTGTAACTCTTAAAATGCAGGACAATAACAACCTCGAAACAAGATATAGATTAAGAAGAGAATTAATACATATTCTTAACCCAAAGCTTGGTGAAGGTTATCTGATTTATACCAATGATTTCACAACTAAAAGAATTAAATGTATCCCACAGATTCCATTGTTTCCAACTCATAATAGTAATGATTCTGGAACACCAAAAGCTTCTTTGTCTTGGACTGCCTGCAATCCATATTGGGAAGATTTGGAAGAAACTTCAATTACCATTGAAGGAAATAATTCTATAAATATTGATTATCAGGGTGACTACAAATGTGAACCTGAAATTCAATTATTAGGTTCTGGAACAAATCCAAAATTAAAAAATCTTTCAAATGAAACGAAATTGGTTTTATCAGGGGAAGTTCAGGATTCAATTATTAACCTAGCCCCTGGAAGAAAATCTGCGAATAAAAAGAAAATGGGTTTTTCTTTGATTGCGGACCAGAGAAAATTCTTCCTTGAAAATGATGAATTATTGGTAAGTGTGGGTAGGGTTATTTCTGTAACCAAAGACATGGTTAATTATGAAACAGTTTATATTCCTTCAGAGAACCTTTGGTGCGGAGCTTATGGAAATGGTACTTTTGTTATTGGAGAAGGAACTAATAAGTTAATAAAAAGTTTAGATGGTATTCACTGGGAAAATATAGAAACAAAACCAAATGGATTGGTTTATTGTTGTATGTTTGATTCAGAGAATAATTTATTTTATTTCATGATTAACAGAACACTTTATTATTCCCCTGATTGCGTAACATTCACTTCAGTAAATTCAGAATCTGTAAGTGTTAATTGTAACGCTATGGTCAAAAAAGGAAATTATATTTTCATTGTAGGTGATTCTGGTAAAATGTATTATTCTGAAATCAGGGAAGGTACTCCTAGACCTATTGATGAAATTACAACTCCTGATTCAGAAAATTATTATGCAATAGCGACCGATGGAACAAATGTTGTTTGGGCTGGTAAAAATATAGTCAGAGCTAGCGTGAATCCTACAGGTGGTGGTTGGTGGTATGCTTCTTCACTTTCTGAAACAATAAAATCAATAGCTTACCATGATGGAAAATTTTTCCTTGTTGGAACAAATGGTTATATATTTACCCTTTTTAATATTCATGAAAGAAATAATAGTTATGATTATGACCATGAAGATTATAGGGTTGGTTCTAGGAATTTAGATTTTTGCGGATACTCAAAATTATTTTCAAGAATCAAAATCTATGGTTCAAATCATATTGATTACATAAATAATGAATTTATTTTATTATCAGATATTCCAGACCATTTACTTTGTTGTGTTTATTTCAAAGGTAAATATATTGCAGGAAGTATAGATGGAACTATTTGTATTTCAGAAGATTTTGAACACTGGACTTCAAAAACTATTACTGGGATAACTGAACTTATAGAATTCGCTGAAACGACAAAAGATTGTGCCTATTTCTTTTGTAGAAATGGTGATTATTTTTATACAGAAGATGGTGAAAATTTTTCAGTCATAAAAACTTCTGGCGGGGAAGCTGTACAACCTGCTCACTGGGTTTATTATAAAGGTTATTATTACAGAGATGATAATACTCAAGACCATTCAATTTATAGAAGTCAGGATGGTATGGTCTGGGAACTTGCAACAGACTTAGAAAAAACTGAACGCGCCAGAGGTATTATTGTAACGAATAATATTTTGTTTGTTATAAAGGATAATGACAAATTTTTAACCACAGAAAATGGAGTTGATTGGTCCACTATTAATTTTTCAGGTTCAATGTCAAATGTTGATACTATTGAATATTGGAACGGTTATTATATTTGCGTTGGAGAAGGTTATGCATACAAGACATCTGATTTTTCTACTTATGAAGAAATTCTTTCAGATTATTCAGGAAAATTATTTGCGGTTCAACTCATTAATAATAATTTATTTTTTACAACCATGGAAATTCAGGAAGAACCTACGCCAATGTATATTTTCAAAATATATCAGGCAAATGCAGATGTTACAGAATTGACCCTTCTCAAGACTTATGAAAATGTTTATGTAATGTTGAGTTGTTATTATAATGGTGAATATTATATAAATTTTGTTGAAAGTTTAACGACTGGTGAATCGTATACATCTGAAAGTACTTCAGATTTCCAGACTTTCACTTCACATGATTATATGGTCAGAGTTGAAAACAATAGGTTCTATAAAATTGTTTATAATGTTAATCCAGATACAGACAATAATTATTCATTGATTTATAATGATGAAATTATCTATACCACTCGTTTTGATGAACAGCCTATTATGTGTTATGATTTATTATTTGTTTATGAATATAGTTCATATTATGCATCTTTACCTGATGTTCAAATGCTCGGTAGTCCAATACAAGATGTAGTGAGTTGTTATTTATATAAAAATGGGGATAAATTACTTTTATTTGCTAATTATATTTATTTAATTGATAGAGGGGAAATCAGAAGTTTAGTAAATGATTTTGGAATCGCTGGAATTTGTGGATATGATAATTATCTTATTATAATAAGTGACTTGGGCTCTACCATAGATTATAGATACATTAGAATTTATGATATAAATGAATTTATTGAAAATCCAAATTCAGTGCAACCAATAAAATCTTACACTGCCCATTGCAACTACACAACTTCTGATATTCAGACGCTCCGTAATAGAAAAATTATATGTTCTGCATCTGAAACTGCAATTGTCTGGTTTGAAAGTTCTGAAGATTTCCTTCTAACTAGATTATGTTCATTTAATTTTAACTCAGAACTTGCATATAAATATGACACTCAATATTCTGAAATTGTCGACATTATATGTAAGGAATCTGTTTTTTATGCTATTGGTGGAAGTGGAATTTTTTATTCAGTTGATGGTTCATATTGGAAAACAGACCTTGTGAATGGTCAATTTACTTTTAAGTATTTTGTAAGGAATAAAGATTTCTATTTTGTGGGATTGTATCAATCTTTGGGTAACTTGAATTATTCTCTTGGTGACAACATCATAAATCAGGTCAAAGATATTAATTTTAATTTACAGGTTGGTGAAAATAAAATAATACTCACTCTGGATTCAGGAGTTATGGTAGCTATTCTAAAGTTCAGAAATAAATACATAGGAGTATAAAATGGCTTTACTGGGGGTAGTTTTAATTATTGCGGGTGTATCTGGAATCACCTGGTTACTTACAAATAAATATTTTGATAAGAGGAATAAAAAATGAGTTATAAAGAAAAACCACTTTTGAGACTTTACAAATATGAAAACAACTCTTTTGTCCAGATAGCAATAATTGACGACTATCAGGAAGTCAGCTTTGAAAATAATTTGTATGAAGCTGGACAATTTTCTATCACAATAAATTTCAATATTCCAAACTCCCAGTTATTTCAGAGGGGTTTATTTGTTCAATTTGGAAATGATTCTTATGACTTTGGTGAAATCTCAAAGGTGCAGGACACTATTGATGAGAATGGAAAAATTTCCCAGTTAAGAATAATTTCTGGTTATGATGCTAGATATATTTTGAAGCGTAGGGTTATTAGAAATTTGAACTCTAACGGATTGTGGGTCATGACTGGAAAAGGGGAAATTGTTTTACGAAATCTGATTAAAGACCAATGTGGAAGTTCTGCAGAGACAAAAAGACAATTACCAATTACCAACGTGATTCCTGCTCAGGCTGATGCCATCGGAAAAGAATTTTCTGCTTCAGAGCAATTTACAAATCTTTATGAAGTCTGCAAAACAATTGCAACTCAATCTGAAATAGGTTGGAGGATAAGTTTTATTGAAGGTTCTCTTGTTCTGGAATGTTATCAGGGTGAAAACAAAAGTCAGACTATCAGATTTGACACTGATTATGAATCTTTAGCTAACGGACAATTTGTTGATAGTTCAGAATCTTTCAGTAATGCAATTTATGTTGGCGGAAAAGGTCAAAACGATTCCAGAGATATATATGAAGGTGAAAATGCAATTGAAGGAAATTCACCTTCAGGTCTTGATAGGTTTGAATCTTGGGACAATAAATCTACAATGACCATAGAATCTGAATATGAAGCAGAAGCCCTTTCTATGTTGAATCAATACGGACAGACAATTCAAATGCAGGGAAATGGTCTTGCAAAATGTCCATATATTTACAAAGAACAATATAATGTCGGTGATATAATTACAGTTTCTTTTTCTGGAAAATCTGCCGTGGTTCAGATTCTTTCAGTTATAGAACATTGGTCATGGGGAAATTACGAAATACAATTTGAGTTTGGAAAACCTCAACCAAATCTTGACGACCAATTACAATTAATTTTAAGAAAGATTCAGGAAGCAAGTAATAAATCTGAGTCCACAGAAAGTGTTAAGTGGTATTCAATGACCGCTAACAGAACTATGGATAAAAAGGATGTTACTTACAATACAATCGGATTCACTGGAACAATGACTGCCAATAGAACTTTTACATTCTATCTGGATAATCAGAAAACCGGTTCAAAGAATTATACAATCTATGTTAAAAATCTTTCAGGCGATTATACATTAACTTTGACCACGGGAAAATCAGGAGCTACAAATGTTACAATAGCTCCTGGTGATAGCATTGTTAAAATTCATATTGATGAAAATGGAAATATTGTGGGTCAGAAAGTAAGTGAAGCAGAACACGCTCAAACAGCTGATTCCGCAACAACCGCCACCTCTGCCACAACCTCTGAAACTAGCGGACTTACAGATTTAGTAAAGGGTGTTTACACAGGTAGTGGCGGACAACAGAATCCACAATATGTTGGAAAAAACAGAGTTCGTTTTAATATGATGAACACTTCTGTTTTGTCTGACACTACTTACAAAGATTGGCTTTTAATGGATTGTTATAGCGGTTTCGACGTAGGTGGTGCGACCGCTTTTGGAATAAGCAGAACACAACTTCGAGCATATATAATGCGAGCAAATGCAGGAACTTCACCCGATAGACCGACTTCGTGGGCACAGAGCGGAGAAGTACCTATTATTTCAGCAAAAAGTTGGGGTTCTACTCCTAGTGGATATGTAAAATTGTCCAATGGTTTAATTTTACAATGGGGAAGAAATACTGCGAGTGGTTGGGATAGAACTATTTCATTGAACACAAGTTTCACAAATGGTAATACTTATGTAGTTATGATGATATTTGATTGGGGAACAGCAACCTCTCAAAGCGGTTCTGATAAATGTGTTCGAGTTTATAATAAAACTGCAAGTTCATTTAAATCTTGGATAGACGGTGGTTCGAATATTGCTTGGTTTGCAATAGGTTACTAAGGGGTGTTAATTATGTATTTTGGAAAACTTAAAAGCGATGATTGTTATGGGTTTGATTTTACTACGGAAAACTTTAAATCTTTTGTTGAAGTTGATGATAAAAAACATATTGAACTTATTGAAAAAGCAAATAGTGATGGAAAAATAATAATTGCAGACGCAGAAGGAAACCCAATTTTAGTTGACCCACCTGCTCCAACCGAGGAAGAACAAATAAGACAAAAGATTTTAGAACTAGAGATATATCTTTCACAAACAGATTGGTATGCAATCCGATTTGCAGACACAGGTGAACCTATACCCGAAGAAATAAAACAAAAACGACAAGAAGCAAGAGATGAAATATCTGCATTAAGAAATGAATAAATTTTTACTTACAATTCATTAAAGTCTTGAATCCTGATTTAATTAATTTATTTTCTTCATCTAATTTCTTGACCAGGATTTCAAGTTCTTTTACTTTGTCTGTCAATTCACCTTTTGTTTTCTGGAGTTCAACAATATGTTTAGAAAGCCTTTTGATTTCTCTTTTGAATTCTGGTTCAGTCATATTTTTCATTTTTTATTTTCCTTATTCCAATAATGAATTACCAAACAAACTAGCAAAGCTAGGATTCCGCCAACGATATAAGCTATTGCTTCACTTTTACTCATTTTTATTACTCCTTTTGAATATATAATTCTTTGTTCTGGGATTTATTTAACAAAGACTGAATTGAATATAATTTTCTTAAAAGACAATTTTTATTTTTAATCATGATTCCTTCCACTGAATAATCCCGTAAAGCTTCCTGCATTAATTTTATATCAGAGCTGGTTATTGTTATAAATAATTCTGAATTCATTTTTCTAACTCCTTAGTTATTATTGCCAAGGCATAATATCAATATTTTTTGGTATTCCCGTTTTCTGTTTATGTTTCCATAACCAATTAGGTTTCAAATCAAAGGTAAAATTCAATTCACCTTTGTTACTAAGTGGAAAATCTATTTTGTTTTCTAATTCTGGAAGTTCAAAAGATTCAGCTCTTTTTATTTCCACTCCATTCAAAAATAATTTTTCAATCATGATTAAATTTCCTTTTTACCAATAATGAGGGCCACGACAATGCATTGGTATATTTCTGCAAAACATTCTCATTGTACTGCTACAATATAAACATTTTGAATGAATCTTTTTAAGTTTATGTTTTATTCTGATTTGTTTAATTATTTTGAAAATTGATTTCTTCATAATTAAATCACCTTCTTAAAAAATCCAGATTTAATTGTCCTGATAGTTTTCAGAGAATCAAATTTAATGATTGCAGAATCTGGAAAGATTTTAATGATTTTTCCAGCTCCAAAAATCTTATTATAAACAATATCACCCTTTTTCATGATTTCACCTTCCTTTGTTTTATTATAGGAGCAGGAAAATATTTTTTATAGAAAATTGTTGATTAAAAATATAAAGTAGTTTATAATCTTAATTATAGGATAGGAAACTAACCTATAAGTGAGGTTTATATGAAATTAATGATTGCAAAGATTTATGACAAGATTCTGGAAGAAACAAAGATTGAACCCGTAGCAAAGAAAAATGAAAAGCTTTTTATTGGACATCTTTTCTTTGAACCAATCGAGCAGGAAATTGAAGATGTTCTGGAAGAAATTGACATTCCAGATAATTCTTCAAATATTGAAATTGCAAAAGCTCTTTTCCCACTTTACAAGAAATATGATTTACTCGCAAAAGATGGTTCTACTTTTTCTTGTACTGCACATTGGTCTTGGGTAAATGGTCTTGCTGAAAAACTTGACCATGATTGGCTTGATTATCTTGGAATTAAAGATTCTGAAATTGAATCAAAACTTAACTAAATAAAATCCTGGTTTTCCTGATTCCAGCTAAAAATCAGGAAAGTGAGGTTTATATGATAAATATTGAAATTAATATTCATGAATCAAATATGATTCTTTTTAATCAGAGAGTTGCAGAGCTGAACCAGAAGTTCCAGAAAAAAGGACTTCCAGAAATCAAGACCAGAATCATTAAAGAACCATCAATTGAAAATGGGGATGAAATCTATGAAGTAGAACTTTCTTCAGATTTTGACCAGACCAACTTAAAGGGAATTGAAGTTAATTTTGAAGGAGTTGTTTCTTTAGTTGACCTGAATGAAAATGACAAAATCTTTTCTTTCAAGAATGAAAACATTTCAAAACTTCTTCCTGAATGTTCTTGTGACGAATGCAAGAAAAAAATCAAGCGTGGAAAATACATCGTTTTTTCTAAGGCTGGAAAAGAAATTGAATCAAGAGAAGATTTAATTGTTCTGGGTACTAAATGTGCTACAAATTATTTTCCTTTTTCAGTTGAAAATTACATTGGAAATCTGGAATCAATCTTTGAAGCTATTATTGGTGATTTTGATGAAGATTGTGGACATCTTTCTTTCAGAGCAAATTCTGTAAAAATTGAGTGGTTATATAAAGCAACTTTAGCTATGACCAACGGACTCCAGATTTACAAGAAAGAAGGTGAAACAAAAGCTGATGTTCAAACATGGCTTGAAGACCCAGTTGACAAATATGGAAAACATTTCAGAGACTTCTACCCGATTCCAGAAAATGCTCCTGATTTTTCTGAAATGAAAGAATGGCTGAATGAAGCTTTCAATGTAGAAAATCCTGCAAATGATTTTCTTTCAAATGCAAGAGCTACTTTCTTCAAGACAAATAATCAGGGAGTAAGAGAACTCCGCAACGCAATTCCAAACAAATTTGTAGGCATTGCAATCTATGGTTTTATTTCTGCAAAAAAGAATCATGATAAAATTATCCAGAATGAAGCCAAAAAAAGACTTATTGAAAAGACCCTGAACAATGAATACTTTGGTCAGGTTGGGGATAAATTCAAAGGTCACCCGCTCAAGGTAAGACTTGAAAAAGTTAATTGCTTTGAAAATGATTTTGGTTACACTTATCTCTGGAATATGAAAGATGAAGCTGGACATTCAATCGTTTGGTTTTCTTCTCATGGACCAAGTTCAATGATTCGTGGAATCAGGGAATCTTTAATTTCTGAAATGAGAAATCTTCCAACTGGTTTTGAAGATTATAGAAATTCTTTAGATGAAAAAAAATGTGTTTCAAAGGATGAAAATTTTATTAAACTTTGGAATGAAAATCACAGACTTTTTGAAATTGAAGAATCCATTGATGCAGGAGTTCCAGTTGAATTTGAAATCATTGGTGGTTCTATCAAAGACCATAAAGATTACATTGACAAGAATGGAATCACTTATAAACAGACCGTGGTTACAAGATGTAAAATTGATAGCTGGAAAATGATTGCATAGAAATTAAATCTGGTTTTTCCTGATTCCAGATTCAAAAATCAGGGAAGGAAGGTTTATATGGGAAAATCTAAAACTACAAGAAAAGATGTTATGATTAATACAGCTTTTCATGCTTTGGTTTCTGGACCATCGGAATTACTTGCGATTGGAGCAAAATATTTTAATGAACTTATGAATGGTTATGGTCTGGAATTTAATGTGGTCCATTTTGATTGTGACAAAGACTGGGTTGATTCTGACAATCATGAATATCATTCTATTGATGATTTCTGCTCAGAAGTTGAGTATTGGTTATCCTGCTATTATGAGTCAGGTCATTGCAGACATGAGGAAGAATTCAAGGATAGAAAAGCTTTTATAAAATATCTGGAAGTTTTCAAAACCAATTGTAAAGAAAAACATCATAAATGGGTACCACACAACTCAGAAACAAAATTCTTGTTTGATTAATCTATGAATAAGTGATACCTATATGATAATTTCATACCCCCTATAAAAATTTTATAGGGGTATATTTTTTAATAGGGTTATTAAACTTTAATAAGGGGTTATTAAACTTTAATATAATAAATATATTAATAAAATATTCTAAAGAATATATAAACGCCTACGACGTGAATCTTCTCCAGATAAAAATTTAAATCTTGAAAGAATTGAAAAGTTAATTTATATTTTTCTCATATAGGTAAGTTGCCATGGAAAACAGCTCCTATAATAAATCAAGATGTACGTAAAAGAACTAAGAGACTCCTCGGTAGGCAATTTTGTTTTCAGGGCTTTTTTTATTTCTGGACGTACATCTGGATAAAAATAGCTTTTTCCATATCGAAAATTAAATTGCTTACCGAGGAGTTTTTTATGTTTAGTATTACAGCAAAATATTTTTCAGAAAATTTTACAATCAGATATAAATTAAAATTATCTACCATTGTGATTCTGGAATACATTTATTCATGGTTACTTTCTGATAATCCTCCAGAATCCAAAATTGAAGGTAATAAAAGATTTTTTTATATTTCACAATCCCATATAGCAAATGACTATAAATCTTTGATAAGTCAGGGTTCAATTTCTTTGAAATTAAAAGAATTTAAAGACTGCGGGATTATAAAAGAAACCCAGATTGAACCGGTAACCAATAAATATTTTGTTTCTTTTGATTGGGACAAAGTTATAGAATCTTTAGCCCCGCAAATGGTTCTGGAAAAACAGAAATATAAATTTAACTCAAATTGGTTTGAAAAGATTTTTGATTTTATCAGGGAAGAAAAGGAACTTGAAAATCGTGAAATTCCAGAATCAGAAATTGAAGGTTCTGATTCATATAATAAATTTATGGGATACAAGAAAAACTTTAATCCAGATAAGGAGCAGAACATGGCA
>Ga0310786_10004086_pt1 | contig 20520 bp, 14 predicted proteins | sample AusTroGonzalo_MG_FD_203881 | JGI IMG/M metagenome (GOLD analysis project Ga0310786, IMG submission 203881) | Bovine rumen microbial communities from tropical cattle in Woodstock, Queensland, Australia - Gonzalo_03 (v2) (version 2) | ecosystem: Host-associated > Mammals > Digestive system >... | reverse complement strand
GGCCATCTTCTTTGCATCCACGATTCTTTCTGTGGTTGCATACCGTTTCATACCGGTATGGTTCACGCCATTAATGTTTATCCGTTGTGCGCAACAGGTCAGTGAAGGCAAGGAAATGAAACTCTCACATCATTGGGTATCCATGGAGTATATCAGTCCTTCCATGCCCGTAGCAGTTATTGCCAGTGAGGATGCTAATTTCCTGAAACATCATGGTTTTGACTATAAAGCTATCGAGAGTGCAGCCATTCGTAATATGAAACATCCTGAGAAACGAAAACTTGGTGCATCAACCATTTCCCAGCAGACGGCAAAGAATGTCTTTCTATGGCCAGGACGTTCCTGGATTCGGAAAGGGTTCGAAGTGTATTTTACAACGCTTATTGAACTCTTGTGGTCTAAACAGCGTATCATGGAAGTCTATCTAAATAGCATTGAAATGGGCGATGGGATTTATGGCGTTGATGCTGTAGCAGAAGAACATTTTCAAACTGATGCAAAGAATTTGAGTCGTGAACAATGCGCACTCATTGCTGCGACTTTACCAAACCCACGAAAATTCTCTAGTAAAAATCCATCGAACTATATGCTGAAACGTCAGACTCGTATTATGAAAGAAATGAAATTTGTTCCAGCTTTTCCAAAGTAGGGGTGTTCTTCTTATCTTGTATATTTATCATAATGCCGATTCTTGTCTAAAAGAAGTCTATCTATCTCTGTCCTCCAAAACCTTGAACTTAGCACGCTTTTGTCGTAATGATTCTAAATTCAATGAATACGAAACTGTTTGCGGAATATTAGGTTTGCAATACGCTAGCATTTTCCCTATAGGGCTCAGAATACAACTGCATCCACGGTAATGCGAATAATCATCATCACCGACACGATTGACCGCCACAAGATATGACATATTTTCTATGGCACGGGCACGTGTCAGAATATGGAAAGCATTCTGACGTGATTCTGGCCAATTAGCCACACAGACAATAAGATCATACTGAAGATCGTCTGCATAGCGACTCCATTTAGGGAAACGAAGGTCGTAGCATGTCAATAATAGGATGCGGAAACCCTCATACTCTACAATCGTATGACTCTCACCTGCCTGGTAATAGTGGTTTTCGCCACCATAAGTAAACAAATGGTGTTTATCATAATATTGCAAATCTCCATTCTTTCCGTTCACGAAATATTGTCGATTGTGATAGTTACCATCCGATGTACGGATGGCAAGACTGCCACAGATAGCACAACTATGCTGGTGTGCCATACGTCTCATCCATGCCAGTGAGACACTATCGCACTCGTCTTCAGCCAGTCCCTGTGGTTGTGTAGCGAAACCTGTGCTCCACATTTCCGGGAGAACATAAAGATCGCTCTCTGGTTGGGTTAACAGCAAGCTCTCTGCCTGTTTGATATTCTCAAAGGGATTACCCCATTGGATGTCGGTTTGTAGAATAGTTACTTTCATTATAAATAAGGTGTTATTTCAGATAAAAGTCCTCCGTTAGATTATGATACCAGTCACTTCTCTGACCAGGATTGATCTCAAGCGTCTCTGTCGTTGAACTGACGACGGCAACAGCATTATTCCGAAACTCCATCAAGTAACGTCTAGTTGCTTTTTGCAACGTAGTTTTGATGGCACATTCTTTCGACAGGATTAATTCTGCCTGAGCGGCTTCTGACAACAACGGCGAACGATAATCCGCAGGAATGACAACTGAAAATAAACCATCTTTCTTCAGGAGTTTTTTCACAGATTGCATGAGTATTTTATAGGTAAGCGTGGCTGCATGCCGAGCCTGTGTACGGGACGGATCTGGACAAGTGAGAGAATTTACGAAAAACGGTGGATTACAGACGATTGCATCAAATGGTTCTACTGAACAATCAACTATATCAGTCTGAATTATATATACCCGATTGGCAAATGGAGAGTCAGCCACATTAGTCTTTGCCTGTGAAACGGCTCCACCATCAATATCAATGCCATAAACCTCTGCCTCCGGATATCGTTGGGCCATCATTAGGGCAATTAACCCCGTACCCGTACCAATATCCAAAATACGACAAGGGCCTGTGGGCGCCGATGCCCACGCACCGAGCAACGTCCCATCAGTACCAACTTTCATAGCGCAGCATTCCTGGTGAATTGTGAACTGTTTAAACTCAAAATAACCTTTTGCCATTTTCAGGGACAAAGGTAGTGTAATTTAAATGAAATACCAAATTTTAAGAAAAAGAATTCTCTGTTCTCAATTATATTTCGTACCTTTGCAACCGAATTGTGTAATTAGGAAACGAAGAAAGAAGAAAAATAACGAAATGAGTAACCAGAATAAGAACTCAGCATTTCAGATGATTGCAGACGTTAGCGGAGAATTTCAGGATTTAATTAATGTAGAAACGCCCCCCACTGTCCCTATATTAGCAGTACGTAACCTTGTACTTTTCCCGGGTGTCCTCTCCCCTATCCTCATTGGACGTGATTCCAGCAAGAATCTTGTTCAGAAGGCAGAGAAGAAAGGACTCGTTATCGGTGTGGTGTGTCAGTTAGACCCTGAGACAGAAATCCCTATGAAAGAGGATCTCTATGAATATGGCGTCTATGCGAAAGTCATGAAGTTACTAACACTGCCCAATGGTAATGTGACGGCGATTGTTCAGGCAATGGGCCGTATGCGCCTACATGATATCGTAGCTTCAACGCCTTATCTTGAGGGCGTTGCGGAGCCTGTGCCAGAAATTGAACCCGAAAAGCGCGACCGCGAGTTCAGGACAGCCATGGAAGACCTGCGTAATATGGTTGAAGATTACATCAATGTCAGCGATGACCTGCCCGATGAGGCCACCTTTGCGGTGAAGAACATCAGCAACCATGTCATGGCTCTGAACTTTATCTGTTCGAATATGCCATTCAATGTAAAGGAGAAAATGTCGCTTCTGGAGACAGAGACCGTCAAGGAACGACTCTTCAAGGTGATGAAGATCATCAACCGTGAAATTAACCTCCAGCATCTGAAGGCCGATATCCGCAATAAGACTCGTGAGGATATCGACGAGCAGCAACGTAACTACTTCCTCCAGCAACAGATCAAGAATCTACAGGCTGAGATTGGCAATGGCGAGGGATCGCCAGAGAAACAGGAACTGTTGCGGAAGGCAAAAGATAAGAAATGGTCAGAGGAAATTGCCAGAACCTTCCGTAAGGAATGTGACAAACTTGACAACCTCAACCCCCAAAGCCCCGATTTCAACGTACAATTAAATTATCTCCAGACGATGGTGAACCTGCCTTGGGGCGAATATACCACCGACGATCTGGACCTGAAACGTGCACAGAAGATTCTCGACCAAGACCACTATGGCATGGAAAAGGTGAAGGAGCGAATCCTTGAATATATGGCTGTCCTTTCCCTGCGTGGCGACTTGAAATCGCCGATTCTCTGCCTCTATGGTCCTCCTGGTGTCGGAAAGACCTCCTTGGGCAAGAGTATCGCAGAGGCCATGAAACGCAAGTATGTTCGTATGTCGCTAGGCGGTCTTCACGACGAGGCAGAGATACGCGGTCATCGTCGTACCTACGTCGGTGCTATGCCTGGACGCGTCATCAAGAGCATCCAGAGGGCAGGCTCGAGTAATCCGGTGTTTATCCTTGATGAAATAGACAAAGTTACACAGAATACGCACAACGGCGATCCTGCATCGGCACTACTCGAGGTGCTTGACCCTGAACAGAACAATGCTTTCCACGACAACTACTTAGATGTAGATTACGATCTCTCAAAAGTATTGTTTATTGCCACCGCCAACAACCTGAGTACCATTCCACGTCCCCTACTCGACCGCATGGAAGTCATTGAGGTAAGTGGTTATATTACAGAAGAAAAGATAGAAATCGCGAAGCGTCACTTAATACCTCGTGAATTGAAGAATACCGGTCTGGACAGACCCGCCCTTAAGCCATCGTTCAATAAGGCTTCCATTGAGAAGATTATCGAGCAATATACCCGTGAAAGCGGTGTCCGTCAACTCGAAAAACAGATTAATAAAGCCCTTCGTAAAATTGCATATAATTCGCAGTTGGATGGCGACGATACCAAGAAGAAAATCACCCCACAGGAACTGGAGGATCTCTTAGGGAAACCACCATTCTATCGCGACATCTACCAAGGCAACGACTATGCGGGCGTTGTCACAGGGCTCGCATGGACCAGTGTCGGCGGAGAGATACTCTTCATCGAGACTTCACTTTCAAAAGGTAAGGGTTCAAAGCTTACACTGACGGGCAACCTTGGTGACGTGATGAAAGAGTCAGCCATCTTAGCCCTCGAATATGTGAAGGCCCATGCCGAGACATTAAACATTGACTACCGGATCTTTGACTATTGGAACATCCATATCCACGTGCCGGAAGGTGCTACCCCTAAAGACGGCCCCTCGGCAGGTATCACCATTGCCACCAGTATCGCCTCTGCCCTCACTCAGCGTAAGGTGCGTAAAAACACGGCGATGACTGGTGAAATCACGTTGCGTGGTAAGGTCTTGCCCGTAGGCGGTATCAAAGAGAAGATTCTTGCTGCCAAGCGAGCAGGTATTACGGATATTGTGATGTGTCGCGAAAACGAAAAGGACATCAACGAGATTCCTGAGGTCTATCTGAAAGGTGTGAAGTTCCACTATGTGGAAAACGTCCAGGATGTCTGGGCCTTTGCATTGACCGATGAAATCGTCAAGAATCCGCTGACATTGGAAATCGCCCAGGAAGACGAGAGAGAGAAGAAATGACTTTCGAAGTAAAGCATACAGACCCTGCCAGTAATGCACGTGCCGGACTGATTATGACCGACCACGGCCCGATTGAAACGCCAATTTTTATGCCTGTTGGTACAATAGGCAGTGTTAAGGCTGTGCATTTCTCAGAACTGAGAGAACAGGTGAAAGCCCAAATCATTCTTGGCAATACCTACCATCTCTATCTGCGCCCGGGTCTTGACATCCTCAGAAAGGCTGGCGGACTACACAAGTTCAACACATGGGACAGACCGATCCTGACCGATTCCGGCGGTTTTCAGGTCTTTTCCTTGACTGGCATACGCAAACTCAGCGAGGAAGGCTGTGAGTTCCGTAGTCATATCGATGGATCAAAGCATTTCTTTAAGCCCGAGAATGTCATGGATACGCAACGCGCCATCGGAGCCGACATCATGATGGCCTTCGACGAATGCCCACCAGGCAATAGCGATTATCAATATGCGGCTAAGAGTCTGAAACTTACACGGCATTGGCTCGACCGATGCGTCAAGCGTTTCAATGAGACTGAACCCCTCTATGGCTACCATCAGACACTTTTCCCCATCGTACAGGGTTGTACCTATAAGGATCTCCGTCAAGATGCAGCCAAACATGTGGTCGATACCCTAGGTAAACTCAATGATGGTGGCGGCGCCTCCATTGGCGGCCTGGCCGTCGGCGAACCCACTGAGGTGATGTACGAGATGATAGAGGTAGTCAATGAGATATTGCCCAAAGACCGACCCCGCTACCTGATGGGCGTCGGTACACCGCAAAATATTCTCGAATCCATCGAGCGAGGCGTCGATATGTTTGACTGTGTCATGCCCACCCGCAATGGGCGTAATGCCATGCTCTTCACCTATCAGGGTACGATGAACATGCGAAACAAGAAATGGGAAGACGATTTCACTCCAATCGATCCGGACGGATGCGAGATAGACCGTATCCACTCTAAGGCCTACTTACATCATCTATTCAAGGCGCAGGAACTGTTGGCCATGCAGATAGCCAGTATCCATAACCTAGCCTTCTACCTCCGTCTGGTCACGGATGCCCGCCAGCATATTTGTCAGGGTGACTTCGTGCAATGGAAACGTAGTGTAATCGATCAATTGGGACAAAGAGTATGATGCACAGAGAGAAGGATTTTAGCAAGATACGCGACCACATCAAGCGCTATCGCCGTCGCCGTGCCATCAGTCGGAAATGGGCGGTATTCACCCGTTTCATCAAGAAATGGTTAGGATGGCTGAGTTACCTGCGTTATCTCAATCCCTTCCGCTATCTGAAACGGCTCGACAGATATATTATTGCCAAGTTCATCGGCACATATATCTACTCCATCATCCTGATCATCTCTATCTCCATCGTCTTCGATGTCAACGAGAACCTCTCGAAGTTCGCAACCTACAATGCGCCGGTCAAGGCTATCGTATTCGACTACTATGCCAACTTCGTGCCTTATTTCGCCAATCTCTTCTCTCCCCTCTTCGTCTTTATTGCCGTCATTTTCTTTACGTCGAAGTTGGCAGGCAACAGCGAGATTATCGCCATGCTGGCTGCAGGTGTCAGTTTCAAGCGCCTGCTGCGTCCCTACCTCATCTCAGCAGCCATGATTGCCATTGTCAACTACGGACTTGGTGCCTATATCATTCCGAAGGGTAACATTGTGAAGATGGATTTTGAGGCGAAATACAAGAACAAGAAAAGAACGTTCTCTGCCTCGAACGTACAATTGATGGTCGGCCCTGGTGTGATAGCCTATATGCAGCAGTACGACGACCGTACGAAAACAGGTTATGGCTTCTCACTCGACAAGTTTGAGAACAAGAAACTCATCAGCCACATGACTGCCTCTTCCATCCGCTACGACTCCATCAGTGAGTCGCGTAACCACTGGAAGGCCATGAATTATAAGATTCGTACGCTGAAAGGCCTTCGCGAAGAAATCAAGTCGGGCACCCAACTCGATACCATTATTTTGATGGAACCGATGGATCTGGTCTTTTCATCGGGTCAGCAAGAAACCCTTACCTCACCCGAATTGCGCGCATATATCAGCAAACAGATAGAACGGGGCTCTGGTAATGTAGCCCAATACGAGGTCGAGTACCATAAACGTATCGCCACCTCCTTTGCCTCCTTCATCCTTACCATCATCGGCGTATCGCTCTCCAGTCGTAAGCGCAAAGGCGGCATGGGTCTCTATCTCGGTATCGGACTAGCCCTTTCCTTCACCTACATCCTGCTGCAGACCGTCAGTGCTACGTTTGCCACACAGGCAGACGCCCCGCCGATGCTGGCCGTATGGATTCCCAATATCTTGTTCTTTATTATCGCTTATTTCTGTTATCGGCAAGCCCCGAATTAGAAATGAAAAGTGCGAAGTAAAATGTGAAAAAGTAAAAAATGAAATTTGAAGAAACATATCTCAACGATAATATCCTCGATGCGCTCTATGACATGCACTTCGATGAAATGACCCCTATCCAGGAACGGTGCATACCCGAGATTCTCGATGGATACGATGTTTTAGGCGTGGCACAGACGGGTACCGGCAAGACCGCCGCCTACCTGTTACCCATCCTCTCCATGCTTGACGACGGCGACTATCCACGCGATGCCATCAACTGTATCGTGATGTCGCCCACCCGTGAACTCGCTCAGCAGATCGACCAGGCCATGCAGGGTTTCGGCTACTATCTCGACGATGTGTCGTCGGTGGCCGTCTATGGCGGTAACGATGGTAACCGTTACGATCAGGAACTGCGCGGCATGCGGTTAGGTGCTGATATTCTCATTGCCACCCCGGGGCGTCTGCTGAGTCACCTGAAGGTAGGCAACCTCGACCTGAGCCGCTGTTCCTTCTTCGTGCTCGACGAGGCTGACCGTATGCTCGACATGGGCTTCATCGACGATATCATGAAGATCGTGCAGCAACTGCCGAAGTCGTGCCAGCGCGTGATGTTCTCAGCCACCATGCCACCGAAAATCCGTGAACTGGCTGTCACCCTACTCCACGACCCCGTAGAAATCAAGATTGCTGTTTCAAAGCCTGCCGAAAAGATTCACCAGAGTGCCTATGTCTGCTACGAGCCGCAGAAACTCAAGATCATCAAGCACCTCTTCAAGGCCGGTGACCTGCAACGTGTCATCATCTTCTCCGGCAAAAAAGAGAAGGTCAAGGAGGTGACCCGTCAGTTGAAGCAGATGCACATCAACTGCGACCAGATGCACAGCGACCTGAGTCAGCAGGAACGCGACGAGGTAATGTACCGCTTCAAGGCCGGAATGACCGATGTACTGGTGGCTACCGACATTGTAGCCCGAGGCATCGATATAGACGACATCCGCATTGTCATCAACTACGATGTGCCCCACGATGCCGAGGACTATGTCCATCGTATCGGTCGTACTGCCCGTGCCGACCGCGACGGACAGGCCATCACCTTTATCAGCGATACGGACATTTATCGTTTCCAGCAGATCGAACATTTCTTAGGTAAGGAAGTAGAGAAGACGCCTCTGCCCGAAGGCTTGGGCGAAGCTCCTGTCTATGTCAAACGTGAGAAAAAGCACAACGACACCCGTCGTCACGGCCGTTGGCATAGTAAGGGCAATGGCAGCAAGAACAATCAAAAACGGAAGAACACTCATAAGAAGCATTCTTCCGATCAATCCGGCAAATAAGACCTTTACATCGGGCCTCCGCCTCCGCCGAAGCCGCCACCGGGCATACCACCGCTTGGCATGCCTCCACCTGGGAATCCGCCTCCAGGCATACCGCCTCCGGGCATACCGCCGCGCCCACCGCGTCCACCACGTCCGAATCCTTCCGATCCACGGCCGTTATTGTTACCACGCCCGAACAGGTTCAGGCGATAACTCACATGAATCATACCATACGATGTGATGGCATTCACCTCACGGTCTGTCCAGCCGTTGGCATTCACCGTCCGTGTGAAGTTGGTCTGTTCATGTAGGATGTCGTACCACTGCAGCATCACGGTCAGTTTCTTGCCGCGCAGGAAACTGTGCGAGAGTTGTGCATTCCAGATCATTTCATTGGTGTTCAGAGTCTCATCGCTATAGCCTCGCTTGCTGTACACGTGGAAGTCTGTAACCAGACTGGTACCCCAAGGGAAGGTGATGTTCGTGTTGCCACCGTATTGGAAGTTCCAGGTGCTCAGGTTGTTTGATGCCTGTAGTCTGTTCTCCGTACGGGCCCAGGTGGTACGTCCGTTGAGCGAGAAACTGAGCCATTTGTTACGATAACTGAGCGATACCGACGGGTTGACATTATAGGTGTGAGTCACGTTGCGGTCAGGAATAGCCGTGCGGTTCAAGTTCACATAGCCCACCCGGTGGTTGTAACTTCCGCTGATAGAACCGCTGATGTCCCAGCGATTCAGCGTGTCGAGTCCCATATTGAAGGTGATGCTGGCATTCGTCGACCAGTTGCCGTTGATGTTCTCCGGTCTGCTGATGCGTCCGCCCGTCGTCTCGTTATAGGTCACCACGTTGCCTATCGAGTTCTTTGTTACCTGGAAACTGCCATTCGAACTGAAACTCCAGTGGCGCTGTGCTTTCGGTACCATGAATCCCAGACTGTCTTCCACCAGTCTTGTCTGGCGCTGCTTCTGGAAGTTCACACTCAGGTTGCTCGTAAACGAGGGTTTCAGTCCCGGATTACCCATCGAGATATTCAGCGGGTTGGTGTCGTCGTAGATGTCGAGCAACTGGGTGATGTTCGGTTGTTGGCTGTTTCCGCGATACTGCACCTGTAGGTTGGTCTGCTGGTTGAAGCGGTAACGCAGGTTCAGCGTCGGCGAGATATTGTTCACCGTCCTTGTAGTGTCGATGGGGATGCCTAAATACTGTTGGATGTAGTGCGACTTCTGCGGCTGCATCTGTATACCCACGTTCATGTTGTATTTCTCCCTTACCACACGCAGTTGCAGGTCGATGTTATGGTTGTACTCCGTGCGTTCCGAGTAGCGGCTCAAGTCGTCGGAAAGGTAACTCTCGTAAGGGTTGTCGAGATAACCGAACAGTCGGGTGAAGTCGCGGTAGTCACGCAGCACGTCCAGAAATGCTTCGCTCGACAACTCGGGGAAATCGTAGGTCGAAGGGTCACTCTTTTGGTAACTGTAGTTATAGCGGTAGTTCACCTGCAGGAAAATACCCTGCTGCCCTACTCTTCCGCCTCGGCCACCGCCGCCTCCGCCTCTGTTGCCGCCTCTGCCGCCACCGAAGTTACCGAATCCGAAACGGTTGGTCTGTGTGCTGTCTTCGGGCTGTGGCTTGGGCTTGAAGATAAAGAGCGGCTCGGTATAACTGAATCCGATCTGATAGCCCCAGTTGTCTGATGGCGACAGGGTGTATCGGTTGGTCTGGTAGGTCGAGTCGTTGCCGAAGCGGTCTGGCTGTTGATACAGTATGACCCTCGACAGACTGGCGTTCTGGTTATCGCCGTCACGGTAGTTGAAGCGGCCATTGATGGTCATATTGCGTCCGTTTCTGCCGAATCGGCGGTACAGTTGCAACTGTGAGTTGATGTTCGTATTACTGCCGTAACTCATCGACTTGTTCTCGCGACCGTTCACAATCAGCCCCATGTCATCCATTTTCTGTCTGCTCTCAAAACTCAGGGGGTCGGTGACGTACTCGAAGGGGTCAACATTGAACGACGCATTGGTCGATTCACTACGGCTGTCGTTGGTCGAGAAACTCATGTCCGGACGGAACGAGAGTGTGGTTACCGAGTCGATGGTCCATTGCAGGTTCATGTTACCCGTCCAACTGTTGTTGCGTGAGTAACTCTGGCTGATGCTGTTCGAGAAGGCACCGCCTCGGGTGTTCACGAAGTTTTCCGAACCCGTGCGGTTCCAGTTGTCGGTATCCCCGTGCGTCCATGTCACGCGTCCGCTCAACTTCAGGTTCTTGTCGTTCTCATAACTCACGTCAAGGGCGGTGGTCTTCGTCTCGCGCTGGCCTTGGTTGTTGCCTCGTCCTCGTCCGCCACGACCTGAGAAGTTCCGGTCGTTCACATTGTTGGCATTGGCCATCACCGTATAGCGCATGGCACCGAAGGGTTTCATGGCCGTCAGTCGCACACCGTAGCGCTTGTCAGTACCGATACCCAGGTCGGGATTCATCTGCAGACCGTTGCGGGCACTCCGTTTGGTTGTAAACTCCAATACGAAGTCATCGTTACCGTCGTCGATACCCGTCAGTCTCGACTGGTCGCTCTGCTCGTCGTAGGCCTTCACCTTGTCAATCACATACGAGGGCAGGTTCTTCATCACGGCATCGTTGTTACCCGTCATGAAGTCGCGTCCGTCCATCTTGAATTTCCGCACTTCCTTGCCGTTGATGCTGATCTTGCCGTCGTCGTCGATCTTCGCGCCAGGCAGTGCCTCCACCAGGGCCTCGATGACTGAACCCTCGGGCACACGGAACGCGTCTGCATTATATATTAAGGTGTCGTCTTTTACAATCATCTTCGGGATGTTCGCCGTCACCACCGCCTCGTTCAACTGTATGGCGTCAGCCTCCATCGTGATGTCGCCCAGTCGCAACTGCTGGCCCCTAGTCTTGGTAATATCCCGTTTCAGTTCCTTGTAACCCAGAAAACTGAACTTCAGCAGATACTGTCCTGCACTCACACTAGTGATGTTGAAGCGTCCGTTCTCGTCGGTATACGAACCTTTTACGAAGGTGGTGTCTTGTTTCCCGTTTTGTACCGGTCCCAGCCGATAGAGTTGCAAGGTGGCACGCACCATAGCTTCGCGGTTTTCCTGATCGATGACGCGTCCGGAGACGTTATCCTGTTGAGCATACGAAACGACCACACTCAGACAGAGCATGATCAAAAAAGAGTGAAGGCGATGAGTCAATTCCATTAATCTTAATCTATATGGGCTATTAATCCTAGTTACTGACTATTTGACCTTATATAACAAAGAAAGTTTAATTTTTGTCTATGACAAGAGTGTTTTTATAACATTTTTTTTCATTCCCTGATTAAACCCTTTCCCGTTTATGGGGTCTAACAGACAGATGCAGATTAAAATTCACAATCAAGTATAACATTTTAAAACCAAAAAGAAAATGAAAAAATTATTGTTAACAATGGCAGCAGCTTTCATTATGAGCGCTACAGCCTTCGCACAGGGTGGTTTCGGTGGTGGTCAAGGTCAGTTCGACCCCGAGCAGATGATTCAGATGCGTACCGACCGTACCGTAGAACAGTACAAACTGAATGCCGATCAGGCCAAGCAGTTGCTGGAACTCAACAAGAAGTACAATGATCGTCTGATGGGCGGCTTTGGCCGTATGGGCGGCCGTCGTGGTGGCGGCATGGGCCAAGGCGGTCCTGGTGGCGGCGGTTTCGGTCAGGGCGGTCAGATGCCTGAACTCACCGAGGAACAGCGCGCCCAGATGGAAGAGGCTCGCAAGAAGCGCGAGGAGGCTCAAAAGGAGTACGATGCAGAACTGGAGAAGATTATGACTCCCGATCAGTTCAAGCAGTACCAGGAGGATCAGAAGAACCGTCGTCAGCGTGGCGGTTTCGGTGGCGGACAGCGCGGTCCCCGTCCTCAGAACACCTGATTTGTTAATATTCCCATCTTAGAGGGACGGTTCTTTTGTGTCAATACAATCGATGGACACAGAAGAACCGTCCTTTTGTAATGGAAATATCATACGATTTCGTCTTCATGTTGTCGAATATGTAATTTGTAGGATGGAGTTGGTGGATTCGGTGATGCGGTAGGGGTCGGCGATACGGAAACCGACGAGCCATAGGATGGTGCCGGATACATCGGTGAGCACCAATTGACGGCACTTCTCAAGGATATTTTGCTTCTGGTCGGTGAGGAAGTCGCTGACGAGTTTCTGGCCTTTCATGCCGAAGGGCTGGAAACGGTCGCCTTCCTGCACGGGTCGGAGGGTGAGCGGGAAGTGTATCTGGGAGGCATCGAGGGTAGCGACTTGCGGGTCGCGACTTACACGGGTGCCTGTACTTATTTGTTCCACGCGTACTTTGGCGGTTCCATCGAGGCAATAGACACCAGGCTCCGGAATAACAAGCGGTTTCATCGGCTCGCGGACGGGTTCCACGATGATGGACTGCCGGTCGATGACCAGAGTGTGCGTGGGAGAGGTGAACACCCTACCCGACTCGCCTTGCAAACTGGCCAGTATCTGTTCGATCTGGGTGCGGTTGAAGCCTAAGGGCGAGAGGCTTTCGTGGAGGGTGCAGAGGGGCGAGGGAGAAGAAGATAGAGAAGAACGAGGAATGATAAGAGAGGAAAGAGAATCCTGTGTGCAGAAATAGGCGTTATAGACTTTCTCGGCTTCGGAGAGATAATAGGCGCTGCGGGCGATATTATCGGTGGAACCGGGGTAAATCTTTTCAATGAGCGGCAGGAGTTGGAGGCGGACTCGGTTGCGAAGCACGTCGGGCTCTAGGTTGGTGGAGTCGATGACATATGACTGATCTCGCTGGCGGAGGCAGTCCTCTATCTCCTGACGACTGACACCCAGCAAGGGTCGTACCACAGCGCCGTTCTTGGGATGGATGCCGGTGAGCCCATGGATACCAGCCCCGCGCATCAGATTCATCAGCAAGGTTTCTACGGCATCGTCGCGGTGATGAGCCACGCAGATGGTCTCAGCACCGATGTCGCGTCGAAGTTGTTCGAAATACTGGTAGCGCAATTCGCGAGCCGCCATCTCAATGCTTACTTGATGTACAGATGCGTATTCTGCTGTGTCAAAATGAATTAAGTGAAGTGGTATATTATGCTGTTTGCAGAGACTTTTCACGAAATCCTCGTCACGGTCGGACTCTTCGCCCCGAAGGTGAAAGTTGCAGTGGACGGCCTCGATGCGATAGTCAAGTTGCTGGAGAATAAGGAGCAATGCCACGCTGTCGGCGCCGCCGCTGAGTGCTACGAGATGCAATCCGTCATGGGAAAGTAGCGAGTGCTTCGCGATGAAATCGGCAACTTTATTTTTCACTTCTTATTTCTCACTTTTCACTCCACGTACAGAACTAAGCCTTTGAGGTATTCACCCTCCGGATGATAGATATTGATGGGATGGTCGGCAGGCTGATGCAACTGATGCAGGATGCGCACCTTCCGCCCTGCTTGGGCTGCAGCTGTAAAGACGGCATTGCGGAAATGATCTTTCGTGACCACCTGTGAACAACTGAATGTAAAGAGGATACCTCCCGGCTGAATCTTCTGGAAAGCCTTGTTATTTAGACGTGTATAGCCCTTCAGGGCATTGTGCAGCGCCCCGCGGTGCTTGGCAAAAGCAGGGGGATCAAGGATAATCAAGTCGTAATTGTCGATGGAATCGAGGAACTTGAAGGCATCTTCGCAAAAGGCCTTGTGACGGTCGTCGCCCGGGAAGTTCAACTGCACGTTACGGTTGGTGAGTTCGATGGCCTTGGCACTGCTATCGACGGAATGGACCAATTTGGCCCCACCCCGCATGGCATAGAACGAGAAGCCACCGGTATAACAGAACATGTTCAGTACCCGCTTGCCACGGGCATATTTCTCAAGCAGCGAACGGTTTTCGCGTTGATCGACGAAGAAGCCGGTCTTCTGTCCGTGGAGCCAGTCAACGTAGAACATCAGCCCGTTCTCGATGGCTGTATTCTCCTGTGAGCCGCCATAGAGGAAACCGTTCTCCATGTGGTCCATGAAGGGCAGCGTGGTCTCGCTCTTATAATAGACATTCTCGATACGGGAGCCCATCACCTTCACCAGTTGTTCGGCGATCTGCACCCGACTTAAGTGCATGCCGATGCTGTGGGCCTGCATGACGGCGGTCTTGCCATATACATCGATGATAAGTCCCGGCAATAGGTCGCCCTCACCGTGCACCAGACGGTAGGTATTGTTTTGTGGATTGTCGGCCATGCCGATAGCGATGCGCATCCTAAGGGCTGACTCCAGACGGGCATACCAGAACTGGCTGTCGATGGTAACGTCGCGGAACGACAGAATACGTACGGCGATGGAACCAGCTTGATAATGGCCTACAGCCATGAAGGTACCATCGCGCCTGACGACCCTGACCACGTCGCCTTCGGACAGGTCAGCGTCAGCCTGTTGGATGGCTCCAGAGAACACCCATGGATGGAAGCGCAGGAGACTATCCTCCTTTCCCCCTTTGAGTTGCAAGTTCTTCATATATCCTAAAGTCTTCTTCTATTTCGAGTTCCGTCTCCAAGGTGTGTAGTTCATAGTCGCCGGTTTCTTCCAAACGTATCAGTTCCTCATAGAGTTGGATACAGGCCCAAGCATCGATGGCTGCATACTGCTTCTGCTTCTCCGTCAGTACGTCGCGTTCCCAGTTGGAAAGGCGTTCCGTCTTGCTGATACGTGCGTTGAAAAGATTAGCATATAATTTCTGCAGGCTTAAGTCTTCAATACCGATCTCTTTCATGTGGTCCTGAACGTCGATGAACCAACCCGGCTCGAAATTACGCAGTCGTTTAAGCGAATTGATATCGTCGTGCCAGGAGAGACCCACCTTGGGTACGGTCATGTCTTCCAGCAGTCGGACAATGGCTCCAGTCATACCGGTATAGTTGAGGCGGAAGAGGAAGCAGTTATGGTGCGTCGCCACCTGTAGGAGCGAGCACTTGAACTGCTGTTTCCTGGTAAACGAAGGTCTGGTCTCGGTGTCAACACCGAGAATAGGCATGGACAGCAGGTAATCGACGGCTCTTTCCGTCTGCTCAGGTGCTACGATGACGATGATGTTCTTGTCGTAGGTGACCCTTTGAAGATCCGCCATCCACTCTTTCGCGAACCGGTTGTAGATGATCTTTTTCATTATCAAGGTGCAAAATTACAAAAAAAAACGGAAAAAGATGATGAAATATGGGATTTTTCCGTTACTTTTGCACGAAAATTCGGAAATGTTATTTGAATATGGCAAAAAAGAAGAGGGAAAAGCGCCCAAGTCAGGCCTCTGGATTTGCTGATGCGCTTGGTATTAAAAATATATTCTCGAACGAGATTCTGTGGATCTTCGTCGGCTTTATCATCATTGCTATGGCCATCTACATGCTGATAGCTTTTATCTCGTTCCTATCGACAGGTGCGGCAGACCAGACGATGATAGAGTCGGCCCGTGAAGGTGAACTGATGAATCCCGAGGTGGTGTTTGCCAATACCTGTGGTAAACTGGGAGCCTATATCTCCTATTATTTCATCAAGTGCTGCTTCGGACTACCCTCGTTCCTGATTCCCCTGTTTATGATTCTTTTGGGTGTACATCTAATCAAGGCTTATCAGGTGAACTTGCTGAAGTGGTTCATGTCGATGATGATTATCATGATCTGGGCATCTGTCACTTTCGCCAAGTTTCTCTCGCCACTGTTCGTGGATGCCTGCTACAACCCTGGCGGTGATCACGGCATCTATATCTGTCAGTGGATCGAGAACCTGGTAGGTGCGCCCGGCCTCACCATCTTGCTGGCCCTGATAGCACTTGGTTTCCTAACGTGGATTAGTGCGGAGACCGTGTATATTCTGCGCAAGATTCTGAATCCAACGAAGTTGTTCGAGAAGATACCGTTTAAGATTACGAACAATAATCCTGAAGAAAAGACAGATTCCTACGAGAATCAGATACAGACGGTGGACGACCCCGAAGTGTTCGACGACCCTGCCACACAGACGGTAGAATTTGACGACCTTGGAGGAGCCAAGGTCATTGACGAGGTCTATCATCAGGAACCGTCGGTAGATGTTCCCGAGCAGAAAGTTGCCGACATAGACTTGGAGGTGGAAGTGGCCAAGGGTGACGACGAGACGGCTGATGCCAAGACGCTCGTTGATGATGACTATAAGAATTTGGAGCCCTATGACCCCAAACGTGACTTGGAAAACTACAAGTACCCTACCCTCGACCTGCTGAAGAAATACGATAACGATGGTAAGCCGTATATCGATATGGCGGAACAGAACGCCAATAAGAACCGCATCGTGGATGTGTTGCGTACCTTCGGCGTGGAGATATCGAGCATCAAGGCCACAGTCGGTCCTACCATCACCCTCTACGAGATTACCCTTGCACCTGGTGTCCGTATCACCAAGATCCGTTCGTTGGAGGACGATATTGCCCTGAGCCTCTCGGCCCTTGGCATCCGTATCATCGCTCCTATGCCAGGTAAGGGTACTGTAGGTATCGAGGTACCTAATGCAAAGCCTTCTATTGTGTCGATGGAATCGATACTTAATTCGAAAAAGTTCCAGGAGAGTCAGATGGAACTGCCTTGTGCTGTGGGTAAGACCATCACCAACGAGGTGTTTATGTTCGATCTGGCCAAGGCACCCCACCTGTTGGTGGCTGGTGCAACCGGTCAAGGTAAATCGGTCGGACTGAATGCCATCGTCACCTCTTTATTATATAAGAAGCATCCGGCAGAACTGAAGATTGTGCTTGTGGATCCTAAGAAGGTGGAATTTTCGATTTACAACCCGCTGATCAACCACTTCTTAGCGAAAGTGCCTGATGAGGACGCCGATCCCATCATCACCGATGTGACGAAGGTGGTGCGCACGCTGAACTCGCTCTGTAAACTGATGGATACGCGTTACGACCTATTGAAGGAGGTTGGTGCCCGTAATATCAAGGAGTACAACAAGAAATTCATCGACCGTAAGATCCCCCCGCGTGGCGGACATGACTATATGCCGTATATCGTCGTAATTATCGATGAGTTCGGCGATTTGATTATGACGGCGGGCAAGGAGATAGAATTGCCAATAGCACGTATCGCCCAGTTGGCCCGTGCCGTGGGTATTCACATGGTGATTGCAACCCAGCGTCCTACCACCACAATTATTACGGGTAATATCAAGGCCAATTTCCCTGCACGTATTGCCTTTAAGGTGTCGGCAGGTATCGATTCCAAGACGATTCTTGACCGCACAGGGGCCCAGCAATTGATCGGCCGAGGCGATATGCTTTTCCTGAACGGTGCAGAACCTGTCCGTGTGCAGTGTGCCTTTGTTGATACACCCGAGGTGGAGCGCATCAATACTTTCATCGCAGAACAGCAGAGTTACGGCATGCCGTTTGAGTTGCCAGAGCCTGATATGCCAGAGCCTGATATGGGTGATGGTAGCGGCAAGGATGTGGATATGCAGCACCTGGATCCGCTCTTCGAGGATGCCGCCCGTCTGATTGTCCGTGAGCAGAGCGGATCGACCTCTCTCATCCAGCGTAAGTTCGCCATCGGTTACAACCGTGCCGGCAGACTGATGGATCAGTTGGAGAAGGCTGGTGTCGTTGGTGCAGCCATGGGATCAAAACCCCGCGAGGTGATGATTCAGGACGAAAATAGTTTGAACAACTTATTAAATAATCTGAAATGAAGAAGATCAGTTTTCTCATAATAGCCATGCTGCTCTGTCTGGGATCCAGTGCTGAGAATGCGAAAAAGATTCTCGACAAGGCAGCAGCCACGGTGAGTAACCCTAATGGCGTACAAGCCAACTTTGAGATGCGAAGCAAGCATTTCGGTAATACTTCAGGTACTATCTCCATCAAAGGCAAGAAGTTCCACGCCTCTACACCACAGGCTATCATCTGGTTTGACGGTAAGACTCAGTGGACCTATATGAAGCAGAACGATGAAGTAAACATTAGTAATCCGTCAGAGGCTGAGTTACAGGCCATTAACCCTTATAACTTCATCAATATCTATAAGAAAGGATTCAAATTGTCCGCCAAAGAGGTGAACAACTCGTATGAGGTACACCTGAAGGCTACCGACAAGAAACGAAAGATTCAAGAGATGTATATCATCGTTGACAAGAACTCCTATCGTCCTACGCACATAAAAATGCAGCAAAACGGCAAGTGGAGCGTACTGCTCATCAGCGGTCTGAAAGCAACCAATCTCAGTGACGGACTGTTCCAGTTTGATACAAAAGACTTCCCCCAAGCAGAAATCATAGACCTCAGATAAGATATAATGAATAAGATTCAGTTATTTAAGTTACTGCGTCATAACATTAAACTCAGCGAGAAGCGCAGTCCTGTATTCGAACAAAATAAATGGGCCAAGGTTCTGATTTATTTCCTGGCGGCCATGTTTATCATCTACCTGATTATGTACGGTGCCATTATCGGCTATGCCGCCGATGGTGAGCCGGGAACCATGATTGCAGCGATGCTGATTATCCTGCCCATCGACTTCCTGTTGCGCTTTATCTTCCAAAGTACTCCTGCCATGATGGCAAAGCCCTATATCCTGATGCCGATGTCACGTTACTCCGTCATCGAGTGCTTTTTGGTGTCATCGCATTTCAGCGGATATAATTTCCTGTGGCTGGGTATGTTCATTCCCTATTCCATCATTCTGTTCTTCTCAGGCGGTTTCTGGGCAACAATTTACGTACTGATTATCTCGCTACTGCTTATCATCCTAAACAGTCAGATCTATCTATTTTTCCGTACGCTCATCAACAGGAGTCCGCTGTGGTTCATTGCAGCCATTGCGTTCTATGCGTTGCCTTTTGCCCCGCTACTGTTTCTCAGACCTGTCAACAAAGGTATTGAAAAAATTGCAGATGCCTATCAGACCGCCGGTACGGCCTGGTGGATGCTGCCACTCGTACTGTTACTGATTGTTGGTGTTTTCTTTGTGAACCGCCATTTCCAGTTCAAGTATGTATATGAGGAGATTTCGAAGAAGACGGAGAAGGCCCTGAAGAATGTGTCGCAGTTTAAGTTCTTCAATCGTTTCGGTCTGGTAGGCGAATACCTGAAGATCGAACTGAAGTCTAACATCCGAAACAGAACCATGAAGTCGCGCTGCATCCTCAGTCTTGTGATGGTAGCCTTTTTTTCGGCGCTTATCGCCTATACCAGCATCTACGACAATCCGATGATGAAAAACTTCTGGCTCTTATATTGCTTTGCCCTTTACAGCATGACGTCGCTCATCAAGATTATGGGTCAGGAAGGCAACTATATCGACCTATTGATGACGCAGCGGGAGAATATCCTCGCCCTGCTCAAGGCGAAATTCTGGTTCTACTGCTGTATATTAGTGGTTCCCTTTGTCATCCTGTTGCCAGCCGTCTTTACAGGCAAGTTCACTTTGCTGATGCTCTTTGCCTATATGCTGCTCGTGGGAGGTTGCATGCACTTCATCATCTTCCAGTTGGCCGTCTATAACAAGCAGACGCTGCCGTTGCAGTTGAAGGTGACTGGCAAGGGCAACTACGAGAACGGCGTTCAGATCGGTATAGAATTTGCTTTTTTCTTAGTACCAGGCATTGTCCTCGGCTTAGGGTATTTGACGGTAGGTATGACAGCCACCTATATCTTCATGTGTGTCTTGGGACTGGGCTTTATCTTGACCAGCAATATCTGGCTTCGTAACATCTACAAACGTATGATGAAACGACGCTACGAGAACATTGAAGGTTTCCACGCTACACGTGTCTGAGGGTGAATTTTGATAGTCCGTCCGTCCTTTTCCGCTGAAAATACACTTTTTTCGAAAGAAAGTTTGAAAAATATTTGGTGGAATGGAGAAAAGTGAGTACCTTTGCACCCGCTAAAGAAAAAGGATGCACCCGTAGCTCAGTTGGTAGAGCACCTGACTCTTAATCAGGGTGTCCAGGGTTCGAGCCCCTGCGGGTGTACAAAGAGGAGGCAAGCGGTCCT
>Ga0310786_10004085_pt1 | contig 20522 bp, 39 predicted proteins | sample AusTroGonzalo_MG_FD_203881 | JGI IMG/M metagenome (GOLD analysis project Ga0310786, IMG submission 203881) | Bovine rumen microbial communities from tropical cattle in Woodstock, Queensland, Australia - Gonzalo_03 (v2) (version 2) | ecosystem: Host-associated > Mammals > Digestive system >... | reverse complement strand
TTCTTATACTTTATTATAAATTTACGAATTAAAAAAAATTATATATCTTTTTGTAAATATCTCTTTTTCTATTTGATATAGTCGCGGTGCTATAACCTGTTGTTTCTGACATTTCTTTAATCGTTTTGCCTTTTAAACACATATCTAATATTGTTTTTTCTTTTTTGCTTTCTTTTAATAAGTTTCCTTTAGTAATATAATCGTATGTTTCTTTAGACATATCATAATAAAAATGTTCTTTTTTCATAATTTACCTCCTAATTTTCGTATATTATATGATAACAATTAAAATTAATCAATAAAAAAAGCACTACTTAGTGCCTTTTATATCTCCTACTTCATTTTCTAATATAGAAATTGTTTTTTCTGCTTTATACATTCTGTCAATTAAGTTGTTATGTTCGTGGACCTTTTTATCTAACTCCTCAATTCTATATAATACCAAGTCATTATTCTTTTTATTACTTGATACTGTTGCAATAATAGATGGTATTGCTACGCATAAACCACTAACTATTGCTACCCATATTTGTTGCATAAAAACCCTCCCTTTTCTTTTACATTATCATTATATCACTAAATAGAAAAAAAGACAAATCTGTCTTTTTATCTTCCATATACATTTTCTAATAACTTAATTAGGTCATTATATGCACTTCTTTTAGATACATATCTTACTTTTCCTCTTACTTTATCTTCAAATTCTGTTTTAATTCTTAGTTCATATAATTTACTTATTATTTCGTCTATTAATTCCTTGTTGTATGTCGGCATGTCTATCATCTCGCCATAACCTTAACTTTCTATTTAATTTAATTTTAAAATATGTTTTTTTATCTAAAATATTACCACATAAATGACATACACCTGAACTTTGAACATAGCCTTTTAAATTAGAATAACCACATACATCACACTTGATATTATCTAATTCTTTTTGCTCTTTTTTCATATTATTTCTCCTTATAATTTAATACGTATTCTAGTTGTTTCTTCGTCATATGAAAAAACCTATTCACATACATTGTTAACGTATATTGTCTTCCGTGTTCTTTTAGCATCTTTTTTAATTCTTTGTTATTAATTATCATTATTACCTCCATATCATAATGACATTTAACCAACCTTATTATTGCTCTATAATTATTTTTTTATTTTTAATAGATATTTTTATTTCTTTTTCACTATCTATTTCAGCATCTATTAATTGGTTTTTAGTAATAGTGATATGATAACAATTAATTTTCTTTTCCCCATTTTTTGTATAATAATATTGCTTGTTTAATCTTGCCATATTTATCCCCTTTACATATTCTTAATTACTGACATTACTCTATTTAATGTCTCTATTTTCGACTCAATATCGGCTATTTCGTTTCTTAGTGCTTCTATTCTTTTAAAATTACTTGCTATTTCTTGCTCGCATGTTTCTAATACTTTAGACTTAGAAATATAATCTTCTTGAGTGGGCTTTTCTTCTTTTGGTATATTGTTTTCTAGATAATCTTTTACTAATTGAATTATTCTATAACTAGGCTTGTATTTCTTGCAAGTTAATGTTGATACTGTACTATTATGTACTCCAATTGCATCTGCTATTTGAACGTTAGTTATATTGTTTTCTTTCATTATCTTTTTAAAGTTTGTTCTTTCATAATACTTATCTAGTTTAGGATTTGCTTTTCTGCTTTCATTATTAATTTTATATGTCGCTTTAGGTTTACTTTCGCTTTTAGGTATTTGTATATTCGTTTCATCATTAAAGAAATTATATAATCTTTTCTTAAATTCGTTTCCTACAGGATTTCTATCTTCTAGATAATTATAAATTGTACCTACGCTTTTATAACCTAATAAAGCAACTAATTCTTCGTAGTTTTTAATATTAAACTCGTGCATTTTATTAACTAATTCCCATCTTCCTGTACTATCTTTTTTATGCATTTGTTCCCAAAATTCATTAGCCCTAATAGTATTTTCTACTCCTAATATTTCATTTTCTTTTCCTTTGTTAATTATTTCATTAAACTTATTAATCAAGTTAATTGGCATTTTAACACTTCCTTTCTCAATTGCATGATAGAAATTATAATCTAACCCTAACATGTTTGCCATATCACTTCTTTTAATATCGCTATTTAATCTTTTCTTTAAATAATAATTCATTATTTACCTCCTTTTAATTTTAATTGTAATTCTTGCATTTCTTTTAAACAATTACTTGCTTTTTCAAATTGTTTATTCTTAGAATACATATCAACTAAATACCCTAAGTCAATAATATCTTGTTTTATTATTTCTTTTTCTTTCCTTTTCATAGCATTTTAACCTAATATTATAGTATCGTCTTTACTAGCAATACTTTCATCAATGTAGTCTTCTGCTAGCGCTTGTTCTATCGTGCTAAATTCATACCATAAGTAGTGATAACTGTTGCCTTCATCATCTTGACTTATCATTATAACTTTATCACCATTACCTAACTTAATTTGGTTTTCACATAGTTGTTTCAATACCTTAACTGTAATTGGTTTCATAATTTACTCCTTTCTTATATATATATTAATATAAATAAATATAAAAATCAAGAAATTTTTAACAAAAAAAGAGCCAATTTTGGCTCATGTGTGGAAAATCACGGACTAAGAAACTACTTAGTACAATTTAATTATAGCATATTAATCTTCTTTTTGCAACTCTTTGTAAAATTCTTTATAACTTTTTATTGCTTTTTTAGTTGCGTATTTTGTTAATTTATATTTTAATTCTTTATAGTCGTAATAATACCATTTTTCATTATACATAAAATACGGTTCTAATAGCATCATTCTTCCCACGCTCCTATTTCAATTAAGAACTTCATTAGTTCATCACTTAGTTCGTTACTTTTACCTAGTTGGGCTCTTGCGAATGTTTCAGCAAACATTTCTTTATAATTACTTTTGCCATATCTACTTACATACTTATCTATTATTTCTCTTTGAGTTAATCCTGTTTTTTCTTGTAACCTTCTTATTGGCTCATATATTAAATCTCTTTTGATGTCGTCATATCTTTCTACAGGTATTTCAGTAATTTCTTTATTCAAAAATGATGAATAGTATGTATTGCCATATTTTTTAGCAAAATAGTCGTGTGCTTTATTGTTTATTTGGAAAAATGCTTTACTACTTGTTTCGTCTTGTAATCTGTGCCCAAATTCGTGAGTTATTACTTCTTTAGTTTTATTTTTACTTAGTGCATCTGACCACCAATTGCTATCTATATTTTTTTTAGTTAATTCTTTAAAACTTTTATAACTTTTATAATATGTGTTATTTAATGTTATATCATTCATACTTGTATTTGCAACCCCACTTGTATGATTTTCCAATTTCAGCCTTGCTCTATTCCATTTTAAATCAAACATTACATAAGGTGACTTAGTTGTATTTTTATAAATAACCTCAGTTGCTTCACTTACTAATCTAAAATCGCTATTTTTTATTTCATCTCCAGTTATTTCAGTATTTACTCTTTCTAATAATTTATTACAACTTTCTATACTATCTAACTTAATCGTTTCATCTTTATAGCCTTGTTTTCTTCTTTCTAATAATCTGTCATATCTTTCTTTTTCAAACGGTCTTAAATGCTCTTCTTTTTTATAATGCTCTATGAAGTAATCATCTAATTTTTTGCTCTCTTTAGCACTTACAAATACTTCATTGCCTTTATAAGTAGGTGTTTTAAGTTGTTCTTTTACTTTAACTTTATGATAACCACTTACACTTGCTCTTTGTATTTGACTTTTTAGTCCACTTACATTGTTTAATTCATTATATTTTTTAGTTAGTGCATTTATTTTAGATTGTGCTTTATTTAGTAATACATCATCGTCAGTTGCTCTTGCTGATATTTGCAAGTCTTTCGCTTTTCTTATTTCTGTTTCTAGTTTCCTTTGCAATTGTTGTCCTTCGTACATTGTATAATGCTTGTTATCAAAATCAAAGCCTTTATCATTTCTTTCTATTATCTTTTGCAATTCTTCATTACTATGTAATGGTTTATTTACTCCTAATACTATACTAAATATATAGTGATAACAGTTATACTGTCCTATTGAACGCCTATCGTGCCCTTTAAATTCTGCTGGAAATTGTACATTATCATAACTAACTGCGTCTTGGTCGTTTTGAAACTTTTCAAACTCTTTATTACTAAATTGTTTACCTTGTACATATTGGTGGTCGGGTGCTGGGTTTTCATGCACTGATATCTCAACACCGTCGGCATCAAATTCTTCACCAAATTGCAACTGCAATTGATTATTCATATCTCTAAGCCCACCTTGCATAGCTATTCTTACTGCACTTTCTAACCTTACTGACCTACCGCTTTCATAATCAACCGTTCTTATTCCACTATCTACTAACTCACGTATTACATGCCTCATAGCACTATCAAACGTTTCTTTACCTTGCCCTGCGTTTATTATCGCATTGTCTAACGCGTTTTGATAGGTATTAGACAGCGAATTATATACTACTTTACCATTTTTATTATGAGTAATAAAAGCTGTTGTATTACTTAAATTAATATAGTTATCAGCTGTTATCTTTGCTATGGCTTTTACTTGCTGTTGCAAAGGTATGTTTTCTTCCCATGGAATATATTTTTTATTTCTGTATTTATAAAACTGTTTAGCAAACAAATAGTTTTCTTTTGCAACTGCTTCAAATATCTTATAGATATCTTTTACATTTAATTTTGTTATTTCAGCTAGTCTTTTAACTATTTTGTCATAGTCACCACCATAACGCATTATTTGTACTAACTCTTGTGCTTTACTAGGAGTAAGAGTACCAATTTTCTTGATACTCTTTCCTATTTCTTCTAGTACGTATGTATTACCTTGCTCTATTCTACGTACTAATCTTGCTATTACTTTTTCTATTACTTCATCGCTAAGCATAAGGACACCTCCTAGTATGCTTCATATTCTGCTACTGTCTTGACATTTGTTAATCTAGAAAAATTCGTATTTACCCAAGTTTTTTGCGTATCATCTTTTACTATTATTTCGCAATTATCTGGTACTCCATCATTTGAACTTGTACCGAACATTGCACTCGTATTACCACATTTACTAAATACTAAACATCGTAAATCAATATGTGTTAAAGAAGTACAGTTTGAAAACATATTGCGACTTTGGCTTAGATTACGATTGGAATTGTCAATCCAACTCAAGTCAATGCTAGTCAAATTACTGCAATTTGAAAACATATATGATAAATAACCTCCACCTCCAGATTGAGGAAGACTACAATTAATAAATGACACTTGTGTTAGTTTATTACAACCAGAAAATAGAGAACTAAAAGAAGCACACTCCATCCCAGTTATTGTTGCACTCAATAACTCTGTACAATTTTCAAAGGCAGATGTTGCTTCTAAAACGGGGTGTTTTTCTCCGCAATTTATTGAAATATTAGATATTTTTGACATTTGAAACGCACTATTTAATCTTTCAATTGATGAAAATTCCAAATCGCCAAACCCTATAATGTTTGTTAAAAGTGGGCAATTATAGAACGCCATTTGTAATGTTGTTACTTTTGATACATCTAAACCAGTCATATCTATTGTCGCTAATTTTATAGAACTACTAAACATATTATACATATTTGTTACGTTTGATGTGTTAAATGTTGAGATGTCAAGCGAAGGCAACTCCTTGCAATTATAAAACATACTGTTCATAGTGGTTATATTTGAAGTATCTAGACCTTCAATTTCATCTTCTAATGAAGAACCAGGAAAGTTATAAAACGAAACATAACTAGGTGCATACTCACCGCCACTTGGTATGTTTTCTATTGCTGTATCAAAATTACTTGCTTGTATTGGTAAACTTTCTCCTGTTTTTGTTCTTATTGCATCTGCCACATCGGTTAAGAAGTTGCCTAAAGTATCCGTTCTTGCCATATTAATAACTTCCTCCTAACGTTGTTGTTATTGCACTTGTTATTGCATCGTCTACGTATTTTTTATTTACTAATTGATTATTGCTACTTGGTACTACTGAAGATGTAGGTAATATTGAAAAACTATTGCTTGATGTCCAACTATTTGAGCCATTTGTACTTGCTGGTACTACTTGTAACCTATACCATTGACCAAATGTTGCTGTGAATACATTATTTGTCCATGTGCCTGTTACTTCTATTCTATGTGTCCAATAATCTGGGTCTCCATTGTTTTTGCCTTGCATTCCAACAAATTTATATGTTACCGTTCCAGAAGAAGTGCTATCTATTATTGGCGTGTTAGTTAATAATATCTTGAAGCCACTCGCAAAGAATAAGTTAATCAAGAATGCACTATTTGGTTTACTTGCACCATCTGTTATTATTTGTGATATTGCTTCTTTGTCTGTGGTATTGAATGACGAATATTCGCTTGTCGTCATATTAAAATTATAAATTGGAAATGCATTGCTTGAGCCTCCACCTGTTGCACTTATTACGTTATTCTCTATTGTTATGTTTTCCCCTGCGGTATATTGAACATAGCCATCTCTACCATTTGTTCCGTCTCTACCATTTGTTCCATTTATTCCATCACTGACAGTTGCAGTTGTTGTTCCGTTTTTATCAGTTATTGTTATTGTTGCTGTACTGCCACTTTTAGATACACTTGCTGTTGGGCTTATTCCGTCTACTCCGTCACGTCCATTAGTACCATCAACACCATCACGTCCATCAACGCCGTCTTTTCCGTCTTTTCCATTAATTCCATCTAGCACTTGTACTTCTTTTGTATTGCCACTTTTATCGGTAATGGTTATTGTTGTCGTTGTTCCTACTTTATTTGCATCTATGTCTAAGTTATCTACTTGTGCTATGGCTGTGTCCATTGCTTCTATTTTATCATTTACTTCACTTAAGCCTTCTTGTAATGCTTGTTCGTATTGTTCCATTTCACTTGGTGTTATTGGTTGACTATTCTGTGCTGTCTTTAATGAACCTAAGTCTGTCTTAAAATATACAGGCGTAGGGTTGTATCTTTTTATTTCTGTATCATTATCTACTAAGTAAGCAACTACACCTAATTCAATAGTTGCTGGTTTAACTAACACTTCTTGTGGAAATTCACATTGATTATTAGTTATTACTTGTTTATATGTCTTATCACCTAATGTAAAGTACGCTTCTTTTACATATTCGTTAGTTATTTCATTATCAAATTCAAATTCACATTTACTTATATCTATTTCTTTTTCGTTTACTGCTTCTTCTTGTATTAATTCTATCTTATGCGGATTAACTATTAACTTCATTATTCTTCGTCCCCTTTCTCTTCGCCTGTCGTTTCTTTAGTACCTAATAATTCATCTATGTCTTTTGTTTCTTCTGCAATCTCTTCTATTTTTTTCTTAGCAATATCCTCGGTTTCACCAAATATTTTTTCTCTGTATTCCACTTTACCTAACAGTCCTGCACTTACTTCACGCATTGCTCTATTGCTTTCAGCTTCTTTATCTTCTATAATACTATCATCAAATTGTATTACCATATTTTCGGTATTAATGTTATATTGACCAAATTTACTTGAAGCATAACATATTGCATCTACTAAGTCATAAATAGAACTTTCATAGCCTATTTCTAACTTTTTCTTACGTCTAAATAGTTTGCTATTACTTGATACCACTGCTGTTGCTGTACTTAAATTAGTTCCATCAAAATGATAATGATTTTCACCAAAACCTACTTTATTGCCTAATATGTTTAATGCAGTATTTAACGTACTTATTTGTTTATCTGTTCTTAAATCATCTGTTTCACTTTGTATTAAGTCGTCTTTAGTAGCACCTTTAGGTAATTGATATATTGATGTATCAGACGGGTCAAATACTAATTTTTGAGTACCGTCATCATAACTAAACATTTCCGCTCTAGCAAACGTCCTTCTTTTACCGTCTCTTATTTCTATTTGTAAAGCATCAAAGCAAATATCTACTGCTTTCATATTATCAATGGCGTTTGCATAGTGTGGTATTCCAAACGGACTATTACTAAATAAATTATTTGTTAATAATGGCTTAAATATACTAAACCATTTTTTATCACTTTTAGTATCAAAATCTTTTATTGTATTATCATTTTCATCTACTATTTCAGTTAACAAGTTATTTGTTTCTTTAAATAAATGATTGTATATGTGATAATTACCGTTATCTGCTTTTTTGTGTACTGATAAGATAACGTACTTTTCACCTTTTACGTATTCAACACTACCAAAAGCACATTCTGTTATTTCTTTGTTGCTCCAACTTAGTGGGTATATCCAGTCAATATCTACTAAGTCAACTCTAACTTTAGCGTCAGACACATCTAAACTCATTGCATCTTCGTTTGCTATAATATCATATACACTAACTACTGTTGCAATTGTTCCTAATGCACCTGATTTTTCTATTGATTGGTTTATTACCGAATATAAATCTAAATCATTAATTAATTCATCAAATTGTTCTTGTGATTTATCGTCTTTCATTGATATTTCACATTTTTCACTCCATAATATGTCTGACCAGTCTTCACTTATTTCTTTAGCCATATTCATTGTAAAACGTTTTTGTTTTATTTTTCTATTACCATTATAGATAAAATAGTTATGAAATGATTTTACATTACCTTGATACCAACTTTTCCATTGTTCAATATATTCTTTTAAATCATTCTTTACTGTTGGGTTGTAATTATAATTTCTTTGTAAAAAATCTTCTAATTTCATTGTATCACTCCTTTAATTCTTTGACTTTAATATTTTTTCATTCCAAATTTGATATTGCTTTGGGTCACTATCTTCTTCGTCTGTCCAATGAACACCGTCATAACCTTGTTTAGACAATTCTTGTTTTGCTACAATTTGTGTTGCATACAGTCCCATATCAGTATAGTTATATGTATCAAACTCTTTATCATAATATCCGAAACCTTTTAACTCAATATCTTTAAACAGCCCTCTTAAAGTGTTTGCCCCTTTATCATTTTCAATTAGATAAAACTGACTTTTAATATCTTTTAAAGCATCACACTTAACATCAAGCAAGTTATTCTTATGAACATAGTCCCAACTGCTTTTCTCATTTTCATATATTTTAGCATTTAAAGAAAATCCTTTTACATCTAATTTTTCTCCGTACGTTTCTAATACTAACTCTTTATCATCATCGTAAAAAGCACCTGTTTTGTCAAAATCTTTTGATTTTAATTCTTCATTGTAGGCTCTGTATATCTCTTGATTAGGGTCTATTTTCATTAACTTGTCTTGTGCCTTTTTTCTTATCTTATCATTCATATATTCATTAGTTGTTTGTTCTTCATCTACTTTTATTGGTATTATTCTACCATTTTTATATCTAAATATTACTGCCATTAGTAACCTCCTTTTATATTCATCATCAATTTATCATAGAATGGAAACATACTATATTCACTAGCATCTAAGTCATCTATTGGAGTAGTTCCATCATCTAGTCTTGTATCCGGTTTTTTATCATCCCATACTGCTTGTTGGTATGCTTCAATTAGATACTTACATTTCTTTAATATAAACCTTCTACCTTGTGCAAATAGCATTTCATCCATGTATATTCTATCTATTATTTGCCCTTTAATACAGTCGTTTACATATAATGGTACTCCTTCTTGCTGTAATCTTTTGTTTAAGCCATAAGTTAATACTTGACCTAAAGCACCATAATCGCCAAACGCGTGTGTTACTTTACCATATTCCTTAACAATCTCTTTATAAAATTTTATAAACTCTTCATAAATTGCTTCAGGTGTATATAAACCGGCTAACTTTTTTTCGCCAATAGTCCACGCTTCTTTAAACATCTGAGTAATACCCGTTGCTTTAAATTCAGTTTCGCCTTTTGTTGCACCATAGTCTATCCCTATTGATATGATTAAGAAATTTATCTTTTCACCATACTCGTTTACCGCTTTGTCTTTTACAAATAATTCGGTATTGTTAGCAAATTGTTTATATATAAGGCCTTCTGCTAATACCCATAAACCTAGTATAAACCTATCATAAAATACTCCACCCATACTTTGATATTCTCTTTTTAAATTATCAAAATATTCTTCGTTTTGCTTTTTTAGTATTTCGTTGTCGTCTAACGTAAAATTCCAAACTTGTTTTTCTATATTTTCGTTTTCTATTATATCAACTTTAACCCAATGATTAGGTGCGTCTGGGTTAGTTGTTGCATATAACTTAGCATTTTTAACACTTAGTCTTGACAATAACATTCTATAAAAATCTTCCGGTATTTGTGTTAACTCATCTACATAAGCACCTGCTAATGTCATACCACGTATTTTACTTTCTGCTCTGTCATCGTTAGCACCTTCTAGCCATACTGTTCTTCCAAATAATTTACCTTGCTTTTGACTTAATGTATAACTAAAATTATCTACACCTACTAAGTCTTGTAATAACCCTAAACAGTTTCTTTTTAACGACGTTAATGTTTTACCTGTCATTAAAAATTCACAATTTTCAGGCATTAGCCCAACAAATAAAGCCCATTTAATTAGCGATACGTACGTTTTTCCGCTTCTTACTGACCCCGTTAATAAATTTATACGTTTGTCTTGATTACGCATAAAATCTAATTGTTTTGGGTTTAGTAAGTCGTTAATGTTCTTTGGCATTCCTTAAAGCCTCTGTTAATTCATCTAGTATACCATTATTTGTTATTTGATTTTCAACTACATCTTTTTGTCCTAAGTATTGTTTACCTAAAAATATAGCCATAGCAAAACTTTTTTCAGCTAATTTCCACTGCATTCTTCTTAAAGACATTTTGCCTGTCTCCTTGCCTTCTTTAAATATACGACAAAATTCTTCATCTCTTTGTAATGTCCTTTCGTCACAGCCTAAAAACGAAGCAATTTCTCTTTCAGTACACATAATACTAGCAAGTTTTCTTACAGTTTCATAATCTATTTGAAATTTTGGTCTTCCTGCCATTATACCACCTTCCTAATACCTCTTTAAACCGTATTTATTTGCGTTTTAACGCATCTTATTTGCTTTTTAATATATTTATATTACTAAAGTAATTTGCCTACGCTTTATTACTTTATTTTATATTTTCTGCTTTTTTAACTTTTTTACTTACTATATTAGTTACAGGAAATAATATTGCTTCTAAACAAACTTGAATAAAAGGACAATTTGCTACCATTATTAATTTAGTTTGTAATGGTAAGAAAGAAAGTCCTATAAATGTAAATATAAAGCCATCAACATACTTGCCTGCTAATGAACTACCTATACTTCTCCAAAAAAAGCCTTTTCCTGTCTTTGATTTGTTTTTCATTAATTGGAATACTTTATCATTAGCCCAGTCACCTATCCAGAATGCTAGTAGGCTTGCTAATAGTATTTTAGGTGTATTTCCTAATATTGCAACTAAAGCATCTTGATTTACCCAACTAGCATTTCCTTTTAATGCAATTGTTAAAGCAAATATAATACTACAAAAAGCAGTACCTATAAAAGCCCAAGTTGCTGTCTTTCTACTCCATTTGTATCCATATACTTCGCTAAAAACATCGCTAAGTACATATGTTATTGGAAATACTAACATTGAAGCAGTATTTGCTAGTGCAGGTATTCCAAATAAATCTATTGATTTAACTACTATTATGTTAGATAAAACCAAGCATAATATTAATAGTAATGTTAACGTCATTTGTAATGCGCTTATTTTTTCATCACTTTTAAATATCCCTAATACAGTTTCTTTTAATTCTTTAATCATTATATCTCTCCTTTGGTATTATTTATAGTGGTATAAACTGCGTTCCACTCATATATATTAAAACAATCGTAGGCTATTGCTTTAACCTTAGTCTTGGCACTCTTTACGCCATTTTTTGTGATAATGTTTTTGCATATCCATTGCCAAAATATAATTATGTAAACATTGATACTCTTTATCTAGTCCTTTAACCTTAGGTAACTTTCTTTCATTTAAGTCCTTGCCATAAACTACTTTCATCTTCCAACTAGCACTGTCTGTAAAATCAAACGGTACTTTATCTAATACTTTTTTTCTTGTCATACCTAAGCAATGTACTTTACAGTTATATTTTTTTGCTACTTTTAAAAACATCAGAAACTGTTCATCTTTTATATCTGTCCCTTTGAAACCACCTATCGCTATAACTTTGTCATGATATTTTTGACACATTTTTTCATAATCTTCTATACCTCGTAATGGATGCCATACCGGTATTATTTTATCCGATACTTTTTCTAGTATCTTTCTTAACTCTAACACCTTATCATAACCTATTATGTTTTCAATATCCATTTCAAAGTAACCTAATACGTTTGGTCTGTCAAATTCTTTAATGAATTCAGCATATTTTCTAGTATATTCTACCCAATCAACCTTTTTACCAAATTGAAAACTATGGGCTCCACTATCTATTAAAATTAGTTCGCTGTTATCTCTTATCATATCTGCAAGTTCTAATTGCTTTTGATTTTTTTGTATATAATAGTAAGATATTAAGTTATATTTCATTTTTATCTTCTTATCTGCCATATACTTAACTATAAACGGCGAACCTTCCATTGCACTTAAAAATATTTTCATTCTACTTTAACAAATCTTATTTTTTCGTCAACGCCACCACATAAAGGACATCTTAATTTATCACTTTCGGGTTTTTCATAGTTTTCTTTATTTATTTCTTCAACATTGTCCCAATCAATTTGAATATCAGTAAAGCCAAAATCTTCCATGTTTATATCTAATATGTCGTCTAATTCTTGGTCTAATAATTCAAAATTCCAGTTTGACCTTTCACTTACTTTGTTATCTGCTAACCTATACGCTTTTACTTGCTCTTCGGTCAAGTCGCTTGCCACTATTGTTGGTACTTCTTTTAAACCTAATTTTTCGCTTGCTTTATACCTAGTGTGTCCTGCAACTATAACATCGTTTTTGTCAACAACAATTGGCACTTTAAACCCAAATTCTTTTATACTATTTGCTACAAAGTCTACCGCTTCATCGTTGTATCTTGGGTTTTTTTCGTATGGTTTTAAGTCTTTTAATTTTTTATATACTATTTCCATATATTCCTCCTACCTAGTATTATAACATATTTTTAAAATTAAGACAAAATCTTTATTTATTGTTATATTTTTTATATAAATCATATAACCTAAGTTCATGCTCTATTTCTGCATTATTAAGATACTCCCATATTATATTTTTACTACTTTCATCAATAAATACGTTAGCATATACATACCATTTATAAAACAACTTAGCATCATTATCTAAATTATTATAAAAAAACTTTAATATTTTTCTATTTCTATAAAAATCGGGTATAGTAACAAAACATAATTCTTTATCAATAAATCTACAAAATTCAAAGTCAGGTTGTGTCATTTTTTTTCACCTTTAAATTTTATGCTCTTTAATATTTCGTCTTTATGTTCTGATAAAAACAAAGAAAAAAAGCATAATATCCCTATTATACTTACTACACCAATAACCATTATAATGAATAATACTTGCTTCATAGTTCCCCTCCATAATTACATTATACCATAAAAAAAGAAAAAAACAAGAGGCGCTTTCTCAAGTTCTTTTCGACTTTAAAAAGGGGTAAATTAATTGTAGCTTATCACTACATTTTTTATTATATCACGTTTTAACTGTTATTGTCAATTTCTTTAACTAATCTTTTGTATTTTGTCTTATCTAATACTTTATACTCACATTTATAACTAATTACCCAAGGTTGTTTTAGTATATCTTCTGCTTCTTCTAATTCTTTTACTATTAAGCATATTGTATTGTACTTTGTTTCTATCGTTAAGAAATACATTTATTCTTCACTTCCATTTTTTATTTCTTTCATTTTGTCTAACAAATAACCAATGGGTATTCCTAGTCTAGTATCTTTTTGAACAAACTTTTCCCATTCACTGTTTCTTATTCTTTGTTTTTCCAACCATTCTTCTAACTCATTCCAATTGTTTGTTAATTGGTCATTTTCATTTTTCTTTTCATAATACATTTCTTTCCATCTATTTGAAAGTGCTACTTGTTCTTCAAAAACTTCCTTTGTTATCATTCTTTATCACTTCCTAACCATAACATTGATTTTTCTTCTTCACTCAATATATCTTCAAATAATTTTTTATTGATGTAAATTGTAAAGACAAATTCTGTTAAATTGCTTTTTTCTCTTTCTATTCGCATATTGCGTAAATTTACTATTGTATATTTGTTTTTTACCATCTCATATAAGGTATTTAAAAACCAATCTTCTTTCATCTTTTTAAATACCTCATTTCACCATTATTTTCTTGTATATATTTATCTAATGCAATATTTAACCCTTTTTTCAATATATTCTCTTTTCCACCTATCATAGCAACTATTATTTTTGTGTTTTCTTCATATATTATTAAATCTTTGCCAAATATTATTGATAATCCTAATTTAATTCTTTCTTTCATTATCTTCGCTTCCTTGTAAGTCTTGTAATTTGTCTAAAACAGATGTAAAAGTTGTTTCATTGCAATAATCATCAAAACTTTCATTTTCTTCTAACCATTTTTCTAATTCATTTATTATATTATTTAATCTTTCTATTTCTTCGTTAGCATTATGGAAATTATCTTGCGTTTCGTAATACTTACTTTCCCACTCTGTGCTTTCTGCTGTTAGTTTATTTATTTCTTTTCTTAATTCTCCATTTATCTTTTTATGTTCTTGTTCTATTTGTTGTAAATTAGTTATGTAATCTAGTACAGCTTTTATATCTTTCCCGTCATATAATAAATCTATTCCTTTACTATTAGGGTCATTTAATGGCTCTACATCGTGTTTCATTACTTCAATATAACCTTCAATGCCATTATACTTAATAAATGTTATTTCTTTATTCATTATTATCACTTTTATATCCAAAATTTTTCTTATAATCAAATTCTTTAAAAGTTGCTAGTAATGTATCTAAATTTTTGCCTTCACTTGATAAGTTAAATATTAATAAACACGTTAATAAATATAAGTTATTAAACTGGTCTTCTTTTGTTCCTATTTTATCTATATCTTTAATTATTTTTTTGTATATTTTATAAAATTTCATCTATACCTCCTCTATTTCTATACCATATTTCCAAGCCATTAATTTCTTTTTTAATAAGTATACATCGGTTTTTATACCTTTTGTATCTACAACGTGATATTTACCGTTTTTATCTTTATAGGTAAAGTCTGCAATATATTTTGTTTTACGATATGTTTTGTCTTCTAACTTAAATGTTTCTATTAAAGTAAATTCTACTTGTCTCTTAAGTTCGCTTATTTTACCTAATTTTTCTAAACTTTCTAGCATTACATAATACTTTAATTCTTTTTTGCTATCAAATTTCATTCCTTTATAAACACATTTTTGATTATGATATTTACTTTTCGTCCACGCAAAATTATAACTTCTCATATTTATCAATCCTATCATTTATCAATTTTATTAGCATTGGTTGATATTTCTTCTTATTGCTATGTACTAATCTATGGTGGTATTCGCATAAAGGTATAACATTTCCTATATATGTTTTTCTACCACAAGCACCATATCTTATATGATGCAGTGCTACTTGATTATTACTACAAATAGCACATACACCATTAAACATTTCTAACGTTTTATTATAAGTTTCCTTTTCCTGTATTGTCATATTCCCTGCTTCTTTGATTTTCAATAACACGTATTTGTAATTTTATAGAATTAATTGCTTCTTGATTTGCATTATATACCGCTTCTTTTACATCTCTTTTAAATCTTTTATCAGCAACTTCAGGAACACCATATACAACTTGCTGTATCAATGTAACAGGCATTCCTTTTTCTGCTCTTAACTTTAATGCTTCTTGCCTTAATGTTATTTTATAGTCTCGCTCTGCTTCAGCAAATTCCGTTCCTGTTTCTCGTAATTTCATTATTGATACATTTAAGTCCCTAATTTTTTCTTCTAATAAGTTTTCTAAATTGCCGTTCATATTAATCTCCTTTACCAACTTGACCTATAAAATATATCTCCTAAGTCTTCTTCTTTTTGTAAATTTTCAATTATATTTATTGTATTATCTATATCGTCCATATAATATTCGTCATAATCTGTTCCACCAAAGAAGAACCCACTTGATGTCGGTAACAAGTCTTCTGCTAGTTCTACGTTTTGCATTACTTTTCCGTCTTCATAAATTGGCTCCCATTTACCACTTTTTAATGTTTCACCATTTTTTACACGACCATCTACTAACGGGCAACTTTCTTTAATTTTTTTACAAATATTTAATAATTCTTTTAACTTTTCTTGTTCTACATAATGTTCCATACAATTGTCTACACCATCTTGACAATTATCAACAAACCATTTATGTATTTGATTTGCTTTTCTCCAATAACCTACCTCTCTATTTATACTTGATACATTTTCATATTCTTTATTTTCATTATTGTACCACTCATAATCATTTTTAATTATTTTTACTTTTGCTTTACCTATATGTTTTTTTTCTATTAAGTACATATCTAATCCCATTTAATTTACCTCCTTTAAAATGGCAATTCTAATTCTTCTGATTTATAACTTTCTACCACATATACATCTTTACTATCTGTCGTGTATTCTTGTACTACAATGTACCATATCGTATGATATTTATTTTCTTTATCTTGATAATTATAAAAACTTAGAAAGCCTTTTGTTATGTTTATTTTAGTTTTATTTTCTAAGTTAGTATCTTTTGGCATTCTTACATCAATATAGCCACTTTCATATTCCCCTTCTTTATTCTTAGTTGATAGTCCTGCTCTATAATGTATTTTACCACTTTCATCTTCTTTTACGAATATCATTGTATTTTTGCTTGTTATATTCATTTTTTATTTTCACCTCTTTTTTTAAGTTTTAACGCACTTTTTACCTCTTCTAATATATTTATACTATTTTACTATTTTCGTGCGTATATGATACCTTAAAACGCGTCTAACAGGTATTTTAATAGTATTCTTCTACTTCATTTTCACATTCTACGCATTTTTGGTATTCTTCTTGCAAGTTTTCATAATCACTGCTTAACTCTTCAAACACTCTATAAAATTCGTCTAATGTTATAAAATCTTTGTTAGCAAAATATGTTTCTCTAACAAATCTTGCCATATCGTCTGTTCTAATATAAACTTCGTCCATTATTTTACCTTCCTTTTCAACAAACTTACTGCATCTCTTAATTGCATTAATGTCATTTCACCATTACTTGATACACCATAATGTTTATAAAATTCATCTACATCTGTATTTGTTTCGTCTAATAACTCATTTACTTCAGTAATTAATTGTAATATTTCTTGTTGGTCTTCTTCATTAGGTAGTGGCTTAATTAGTTCTACACACTTCTTAATGTAAGCATCTTTACTATTCTCTCTTAACCATACAAGATAATTTTTATCTACTTCACTTAATTTTTTTCCACTATGTTTACCAAACGTTAGTACATATTCTCTTGCTTCTTCTATTGTTGGCTCTTTTACTACACTTAAACTTTCTGCATCGTCATCTTCTGTTGCTAAACCAAATGCCATTAGCAAACTATATCTTCTTGCATATGTTAATGCACTTCCTTGTTCTTGTGCTGGATTGCTTTTACCATTTAATGTAGCATTTACTACTTTGCAACCTTTTCTTACATTCCAATCAAACCATTTCCCATCTATTTTTTCTTGTGGCACTGTCATAATGTAATCATCACCATCTATTCTTTCAATGTATTGATAATATCTCATGTTATTTTGTTCTAAATATCTATGTATCTCCGCTAAGTCGGTATAACAATAACCATACCCTTCTTTATTTTTATTCAATATTTCCATTTTCATTTACCTCCTTATTGTAACTATCTGTTACTGCTTTTTCTGTTTCTTCTATACTTAAGTCTATTTCACCAAAATAAGCTTGTATTAATTTCTTTTTACCACTTCCATCCGGTAACTTGCTTTTTATTATCTCTAACATTGCATCGTATTTGTCCCAAAACTTTTCTTCACTCATACTTTCTAGTTGCTCTCTAGTAACATCTTTGTTAAGATATTTTTTCATTTCTCTAATTACATAATCAATTGAATTACATTTTCGTAAATGCTCATCATAATCAAAATAGTCTAACTCTTTACCACAATTTTGGCATACGATGATATACTTTCTTACTGCATTTTTATCTTTTGCTTTCATAATGCCAGCTAATATGTAATTTAACTTTGGCGGGTAGTCTCCATACATTTCGCTTTTTAAATGTTTATCTAATTTTCTGTTTACATCGTCGGCGTCATAATCTTTTAGTTGGTTATACCACTCTTCAACTTTAAAACTATCAATTATAAAATCATTGTAATACTGTTTTATTCTTTTTAAAAACAAATTAGTCTCTTGTATTGTCATTTTCATATTTCGCCTCTAATCTTTTTATCATCTCTTCTTCTTTTTCATTTTCTGTCTTAAATTCGTCTTCCCATCTTTTATTTCTTAACCAAGTATCTGGGTATGGTATAAACTGTCCATTATTTTGTTGCCACTCTTTAGTTTGTTTAAATCTTTCTAGTTGTTTTAACATAAAATCTAATGTTTGCTCATTAGGTTTATTTTGCTCAAACCATTTTATGCATTTTTGCTTGCTTACTTTCTTGGGATATGCATTCCAAAACTTCTCAAATGATGTTTTTTTACGCGTATATTTTAATAATTCATAATTCATATTACATAATTCATTATTCATAATACATAATACATTAGGTTCGGGTTTGGTTTCGTTTTGGTTATTTTTTGGTTTTTGTTTGGTTATTTTTAAGCCAATTTTTTCGTCATTTTTATTGCTTTTTGGCCTACCACCTTTGCACCCATTTTCATACCTCTTGTCATTTGCTTTTAATAGTGGTATAATTAAGGCAAATATACTCTTGCAAATACCATTCAATTCAATTTCTTTATCATCAAATTCATATTGAAATATTGCATTGTATATTTGAGCTTGGTCTAACGGGTCAAGTTCTTTTATACTATCATAAAAGCTCTTGTAAAAGATAAAACTTTTTCTCATCTCCTTTCTTTAATCTCCTTTCTTGTAAAAGTAGTCTTCTAAACTTGCATTAAAACTAATACAATTTGTTATGCTTCTTGCAAGTAATTGAGAACAACCTCGCCTACCTGATAGTATTTGGCATAAATATTGTGGCGTAATAAATAACTTTTTTTCTGCTAAGTAAGTTATTGTTCTGCCTTGCAATACTTTTGCTTTTTCTACTTCTTTAAAGAACCACACTTCATTATCACCTCCAATTATTTATATATACATTATATAATGTTTTTTAAAACAAATCAAGTGTTTTTTATAAAAAAAAGACTTTTTTAGTCTTCTTTTTTACTTGATAGGAACGTAACTCTATCTGCAATTATTTGTGTAACTTTTTTGTTATCTTTATCTTGATATGTTTCTATTCTTCCTTTTACTCCTATTATGTCTCCTTTTTTGCAATATTCAGCAGTATTTTCTGCTACACCATTCCATAGTACACAATCTATAAAATCTGTATCATATTCTCCGTTTGCATTTTTATAACCTCTTGATACTGCTAGTGTTATGTTTCCCACTTTTTTATCATTTATTTCTTTTAGGTCTAGGTCTTTTACTAACCTACCAACAATGATAACTTGATTTAACATAATTTACCTCCTTTATATAATTATATAATAATTATTAAAATAAATCAATAAGAAAAGACTACTTTCTAGTCCTTTCTAATATTTTTTTATTTTCTCTAATTATATCCATTCTTCTATTGTATTCTTCTTTATTATCTAACTCTAATTTATGCAATTCTATATGTGTTTCTTTACTTAGCAGATAACTTTCTTCATAAGTTGTATGTTGAGATAGACGGTAAGGTGGGTCGTGATGCAATACTAATTTTTCTTTTTGTATAAGTTCCATATTATACATATCTATACGGCCACACTTAAGAATTAATTGTACCTTTACTGCTTTTGCACCAGGTCTTCTGCTCATAACCCTCCTTATTCAATTATAATTTCTAGTTTATAAGCACTTTCTCCTATATTTCCCGCGTATCCATCATATCCTTTACCTTTTTTATCATCTATTTGCCAAGGTAAATTATTGATACGATATTTTGCTTGTTTGTATGGTCTAATATCGTCAGGAGTGTTGTAATAAATTCTAACACAATCTATTACTCTGTTATCTCCTGCCCAACCATTTTCAAAGTTATTTTTATCATAGCCAGTAACTCTAGGCAACCAACCAACATTTTTAATATGTGCTTGATACCATACACTACCTTTATCAACTTTAACCATAAAGCCAATAATAGCATTCTTATTTAGTCCTGCATAGT
>Ga0310786_10004084_pt1 | contig 20522 bp, 22 predicted proteins | sample AusTroGonzalo_MG_FD_203881 | JGI IMG/M metagenome (GOLD analysis project Ga0310786, IMG submission 203881) | Bovine rumen microbial communities from tropical cattle in Woodstock, Queensland, Australia - Gonzalo_03 (v2) (version 2) | ecosystem: Host-associated > Mammals > Digestive system >... | reverse complement strand
CGAGATGGACTTTCCTAATCCATCCTTCTTCAGCAAATTCTTTAAACGCCTTGCCGATAAGACGCCTTTGGAATACAGACTCTCGAAATGATATGAGAAGGACGTTGTTATGTGCGGAAAGCGCTGGTTTTCTGTTCGCAATTCTTTGCAGAGCAAAGCGGCAAAGCCGAGCGCGTTGATGAAGTCAACAAGAATATGACCAAGCCCATGACCAAAGAAGAATACAAGAACATGATGCGAGGATTCTTCCCTATGCTGAAGAGATGGAAGAGATGAATAATATGGAAACAGAAAGAATACTATTACGCCCTTGGCAGGATAGTGATGCCGAGACGCTGTTCAAATACGCCAGCGACCCTGAAGTTGGGCCTCGTGCCGGATGGCCACCACATAAGTCTGTGGAGGAGAGTCTGGAGATTATTCGAACAATATTCAACGCAGAAGGGATGTGGGCTGTCATATGGAAAGAGACAGGAGAGGCCATTGGTTGTGTGGGCTACCTCCCGTCAACAGCATCAAACCTGAAGATTGTTGAAGACCAAGCGGAGGTAGGTTACTGGATAGCTCGTCCGTTTTGGGGCAAAGACATCTGCACGGAAGCGCTTCAACTGGTCATCGACTATTGTTTCAATGAAAAGGGCTTCACAATGCTTTGGGGTGACTATTTTCCGTCGAACCCTGCGTCTGGTCGCGTGATGGAGAAATGCGGATTCGTTGATACGGGCGAGGAAACACTCTGCCCCAATTTGGAAGTCGGCTCAGACCGTCCTGTGAAAGTAATGAAATTGGAAAAGAAATTATGACCATCATCCGTCATTCATGCCTTTATAGCGTGGTGCTATTATCCTGGCCTTTAAAATGAATGGTGAGTGTTAAATCTGAGTTAAAAAGCGGAAAACGTTTGACTCGTCCCTTAGGTCATGCCCTATCTTTGTAGTCGCTTAGCAAAACATCGCGCGATTATGAGTAAAACGAAATTAAAAATCGGAGAGTTCTCAAAGATGATGCAGGTCACCGTAAAAACCTTGCGTCACTATGAGCAGAAGGGACTCTTGTTGCCTGACGAGGTAGACGAGTGGACGGGATACCGCTATTACAGCATTGACCAGATGCAGAAGCTGCAGGATATCCGCGACCTGCAACGACTTGGATTTTCACTGGAGGAGATTAAAGATCTGTATGAATACGATTCGCATACACCCAGCATCCGACAGTTGACCGAGAAGATCAAGGAAACGGAAGCACAGCTACGACAGCTGATAGCCCGCAGGAACCAACTGCTCGACTGGAGAGACTCTCGCAAAGAAATGAAGACAATGGAAAAATTCAGCATTCAATCATTGCCCGAGATTATCGTGGCAAGTCATCGTGAAGTCATTCCCAATTACGAAGCCCTTGGACCTCTGTGCTACGAAAAGATCGGCCCGGAGATGCAGCGCTTAGGTTGCAAGTGTCCGCCTCCAGGCTATTGTTTCACTATTGAACACAACAAGGAATATACACCCACAAACGTCGACATCGAGTATTGTGAACAGGTGGAAGAGATGGGCACCGATAGTGCTATCATCAAATTCAAACGTCTGCCAGCCGTACCAAAGGCTCTCTGCATGAAGCATGTAGGCCCTTACGAACGTTTCTACGATTCGTTCATCGTGGCATTTCGCTACATGGAGGAACAAGGCTATAAGATTGCAGGTCAGCCCCGCACCAGTTATGTTGACGGAGCTTGGAACCAGAACGACCCAGAGAAATGGCTCTCTATCATTCAGATACCAATTCAATGAAATGATAACCAAAGAAAGACTCAGACAAACGTTCAGCGAGGGCGGAGCACAGGAAATCTACCAGGAAGTGAAAGCTACTGGTGATTTCCTGGGCTTTGCCAATTCGTATATATTCGATGAGGATTATCGTGTGGCAAGGAGTGCTTTGTGGGGCTTGACCAAGGCCAACAAAGAGGAACTGTCGCAGCTACAGGTGATACTCAACGAAATCATCGACCAAGCCATGCAGACAGAGAATTCATCCGTCAGACGACTGTCCCTGAACATCGTTGAACGATTAGAGATGTCTGAAGATGACCTGCGTACGGACTTCCTTGATTTCTGTTTCGACCACATGATAGATGTCGAGGAGTTCCCTGGCATTCAGTCGGTCTGTATGAAACTCGCCTTCCGCATGTGCAAATTCTATCCAGAACTGATGGATGAATTGAAGCGTACACTTGAAACAATGGAGACTGACTATTACAAACCCGCCGTGAAATGCGCTAGAAACAGAATTCTAAACGGCAAACTAAAGTAGCAATCAATCCCATTCGTCACATAACTGTGCAGAATAACCCAGAAATTTGGTAATAATCGCAACTATTCGTAATTTTGCAAGGTCAAACTTAAAAAAGTAAGATATGATACAAGATATTATTCCAAGAAATATGAAACACGAGATGATTGAACTGCATGATGTGCAGATTATTGGTATGGTCAAGAAGATTGCCTTTAACGAGGCGAAGGAAGAATGCCCTAAGTTCTGGGGCGAGTATGTGGAAAAGATTATCAAGCCTGTGGTGTCTGAGAAGCAAGCACCCAACGATTTCCAGAAAGCAGCTTTCGACAATGGTGTTGGTGAGTTTGGGCTCTGTACTTGTGACATTCCTAATCACAATTGTACTACCTGTTGGGAGGCTAACTTTGGCGCTTGCAGCAAGAATAGCTTTACATACGTCATTGGTGGAATATATAAAGGTGGCGAGGTGCCAAAAGGGATGCGGCTTTTCCCCATTCATAATGGCAAGTGGCTGAAGATGCATTTCGAGGGAGGCATGAAAGCTTTTCAGAAGCAGTACGAAAAGTTCCATAAAGAGTGGTTACCGGCTCATCCTGAGTATAAATGGGCACTAAATTCCTGTTGCATGGAGTGGTATCAGGGCACAGATATCGAGTCGCCCGATTACAAATGTGGCGTAATGATGCCACTAAATGATTAAGAGCAAAGTTATATGGGTCAAAGGTGTCCCATCCGTGTGTTAAGGTTAGAATTAAATAGTATAGATAACCCTAACTTGTCACTGTTGTTTACTTCGGTTGAAGGCTCTGGCGGTACTCGCTGGGCGACTGACCAAGGTGCTTGGTGCAGTAGCGGCTGAAGTACGAGAGGGAGGCAAAATTCATCTGTTCGGCTATCTGGGTGAGCGACAGGCGCTCGTCATTCAGATAGTCTTTCAGGATAGGCACGGTGTGGCGGTCGATGTAAGAGGTGACGCTATGACCTGTCACACGCTTGATGGTGGCAGAGAGGTATTTAGGCGACACGTTCAGACGCTCGGCATAATAGCTTACGTCGCGTTCTGTGCGGCTGATGCCGGTAGCGAGCAGCGCCATGAGCTGTTTCACGATATAGGCCGTGCGGTCGCTGTGGGTGTCGGTGGCATCGCGCTGAGCATGAGACTCGAAGATGTCGTACATCATCGTCAGACAGAGACTACCCATCAACTCACGGTAGAAGAGTAGATGTCGGTCGCCCATGCGGTCACGCAGTCGGTGGAAGTCGGCAAGCAGAAGGCTGTCCTGTTCGTCTGTGAGCTTGATGACGGGATCATGGTTCAGTGAGATGCTGCCTGCTCCCGATAGGCCATTGGGGTGAGGCCGACGTGGCGGCGGAAGTAGTCGCAGAAGAAGGAGAGGCTGGAGAAGTTGTACTGCCAGGCGGTCTCGTTCACCGTCTGGTCAGCGGTCTGCAGGGTGAGCTTGAGCTGCATCACCACGTAGTCGTCGATAGCTGCCTTGGCGGTCTTGCCTGTCTGTTCGAGGATGATGCCGTTCAGGTATTTCGGCGTGACGTTCATCTTCTCGGCATAGAAGGCCACCTGCCGCGTCTCGCGGTAGTGCCGTGTCAGCAGGTGCATGAATCGGGCGAAAAGCTCGGCGCTGCGCGAGGCATAGCGTCCGCTGACGTGCCCGTGGCGTGCCAGCCAGCATCCGTAGGCGGTCAGGAAACTGCGCATCTGCAGGATGCCGATGTCGCGGGCGTCCTTCGCGTCGCCGAAGTGGATGGAGGCGTTGCAGACGGTCAGCAGCGCGTCGGCCAGTGCCGCTATCTCGTGCGATGACACGTGCTGGTTGTCGCGGATGGCATCGGCCTGCGACAGCTCCAGTTGTGCCTCGGTCATGATGTCGTCGGTCACCACAAGGTACTCGATGGCGAAGTCGTCGCTCACGTCCTGCACCATCACCACGTCGCCCGGATAGAGGATGACCGTCACGTCCTTCTCCTGTCGCAGTTCGCGGAAGTTCAGCGTCATCCGTGCCGATCCCTGCCTACAGAGAATCACGTGGCCGCAATCTACGGCGATACCCTCCCGCGAGTATTCCGGGAACACGCCCGTCAGGATGGCAACGGGCTTCTCGTGCGATACTAATTGGCGTTCCATAACTGCTCAGATTTCTTGTTTTCGGTGCAAAAATACATAAAATTCTTGAATTATTTGCATCTTCTTCCGATTTTCTATATATAACGGCGGTTTTTCGTAACGCCGGTGTGCGAAAATCACCGTACCTTTGCAGCGTGATTCAGAAACAACAAGAAAAATGAAAAGAGTAATAACAATTTTAATAGCAGTGATGACAATGACAACAGTAAACAGTCAGACGCTGACCGAGCGTCAAAAGCATCTGGCAGCATGTGCCTGCCTGATGGCACAGGGAGATATGAATCGTCTGGAGCCTGCCGTGAAGGCGGCGCTCGATGGCGGAGTAAATATCAACGAGCTGAAGGAAGCCTTCTCGCAGCTATATGCCTACACGGGATTCCCGCGCTCGCTGAATGCGCTGGGCGTGCTGGGCAAGGTGCTGCAGACCAACGCCGACGCCCATTGGCAGGAGGGCAAGCCATGGACGCGCCCCGCTGAATGGGACGATGCACGCCGAGCCTACGAACTGGGCACGAAGAACCAGACGCAGCTCTCGGGCCGTGAGTTCAACTTCGAGTTCTGTCCGCAGGACGACTACTACCTGAAGGCACACCTCTTCGGCGACATCTTCGCCAGCGACCAGCTGTCGCCTGCCGACCGCGAACTGGTGACGGTGGCAGCCCTGATGGGTCTCGACGGTGTGGCTCCACAACTGACTGCCCACAAGGGCGGTGCGGTGAACATGGGCAACACCCCGGAGCAGGTCGATGAACTCTGCACCTGGCTCAACAGCGAGGGCTACACGCTGCGCGGTACGTGGCCCAAGGGCATGCTCAATACCCAGTAAGCCAAGTTCTTCATCGGCAACAGCTACCTGGCACTCATGGACACCATGAAGGGCGGTCCCGTCAACGTCACCTTCGAGCCCGGCTGCCGCAACAACTGGCACATCCACCACAAGCACATCCAGGTGCTCATCTGCGTCAGCGGTCGCGGCTGGTATGTCGAGGAGGGCAAGGAGCCTCTGGAGATGACTCCCGGCACCGTCGTCGCCATCCCCGCCGACACCAAGCACTGGCACGGAGCCGCTCGCGACTCATGGTTCCAGCACCTCACCTATAACACCCGCGAGGAGGAAGGCTCTTCCACCGAATGGCTCGGCTCCGTGGAGGATGACGAGTACAACAAACTGAAATAGTTATTTTTTAGGACTTCCAAGCCGCTAAAAATATGAAGAAAATACTGATTACAATGCTGACGGCCCTGTTCATGACGGGCTGCACAAGCGAAGAAGCCAAGGCGAATACAAACGAAACAAACAATAGCGATATGCCGAAACTCTACATCACCATCGGCAGCATCACCAAGACGGCCACGCTGGTCAGCAACTCATCGACACAGGCTTTGGTGGCACAGCTGCAGCAGGGCGACATCACCTACGAGGCCCGCGACTACGGCAGCTTCGAGAAGGTGGGCGCACTGGGCTACTCGTTTCCCGAGAACAACGAGCAGATCACCACCGAGCCGGGCGACCTCATCCTCTATCAGGGCAGCGCGCTCTGCATCTACTACGCACAGAACTCGTGGGACTTCACCCGCATCGGCAAGCTCGACGGCATGACACAGCAGCAGGTGAAGGACTTCGTCAAGGCCGGTGGCGGCAGCGTCACCGTAACACTCTCGCTCTCTGAGCCGACAGGCATCAATTCAGTTAAGAGTGAAGAGTTAAAAGTTAAGAGTTGCTACACCCTCGATGGCCGTCTGGCAAAGGCCGGCACCAAGGGTATCGTGATTCGCAATGGTAAAAAGATAATTAAAATGAAATGAAACGAAAGAAGCGTATGTTCTTGTTTTATCTGTTAGGAGGACTGGCAGTCGTTGGCGGGGGCGGTGTGGTGTTCCTCAACCAACCTCAGTTTGGTAAGCTGCCCGCTGGCGAGCGACTGGCACGCATCGAGCAGTCGCCCAATTACCGCGACGGTGAGTTCCAGAACCTGGAGCCCACCGAGATGTTCACCAGCGAGAAGAGCCGCACAAGGGTGATGTGGGAATTTATGACCCAGCGCAGCGATGGCGTGAAACCCGACCAGCCGGTGCCTGCCGTGAAGACCGACCTGAAGAGTCTACCAAGGGACAGCGACCTGATAGTGTGGTTCGGTCACTCGTCGTACCTGCTACAACTCGCTGGCAAGCGTATCCTCGTAGATCCCGTGTTCGTCAACTGCGCTCCAGTCGGCTTCATGAACAAGCCCTTCAAAGGCACCGACCTCTACAAGCCCGACGACATGCCCGACATCGACATGCTTATCATCACTCACGACCACTACGACCACTTGGACTACAAGACGGTGAAGGCGCTGAAAGGACGAGTGGGGAAGGTTGTCTGCGGACTGGGCATCGGAGCCCATCTGGAACGCTGGGGCTACACGCCGGAGCAACTGATGGAAATGGACTGGATGGACGATGCTGACCTGGGCGAAAGCATCGCCGTGCATTGCCTGCCTGCCCGCCACTACTCTGGGCGCAGCCTCGGGCGCAACAAGACGCTGTGGGCCTCGTATCTGGTAGAAACACCATCGGCCAACGTCTTCATTGGCGGTGACAGCGGCTACGGCAAGCACTTCCGCATGATTGGCGAGAGGTTCGCCCGTATCGACTGGGCCATCCTTGAGAACGGACAATACGGCAAGGACTGGGAGCAGATACACACGATACCCGAGAAACTGGGAGAGGAGATGAAGGATCTCCATGCTCGCAACGCCATCACCGTACATAATTCGAAGTTTGCCCTGGCCCGTCACCGTTGGGACGAGCCGCTGGAGATCGTCGATTCGCTGCAGCGCGACACCACCATCCATACGCATATCGCACGCCCCATCATCGGCGAGGTGCTGCCGCTGAATGTAAACAATGAGAATTAGAAATCAAAAAAATACGATACAACTATGCAAGGAAATTTTTCTTATCACAATCCCACCAAACTGTATTTTGGTGATGAGTCTTTGAATTATCTCAAGGACGAGTTGAAGAACTATGGCCCCGTGGTGATGCTGAACTACGGTGGCGGCAGTGTGAAACGTAATGGCATCTACGACCAGGTGGTGGCCATTCTGAAAGAGGCTGGCAAGACCGTCGTGGAGAATGCAGGCGTGATGAGCAACCCTACGCTGGAGAAACTGCATGAGGGAATTAAAATTGCTCGAGAGAATAATGTTGATTTGATTTTGGCACTTGGTGGCGGTAGCGTCTGCGACTACTCGAAGGCCGTGGCGGCATCGGCATTCTACGAGGGCGACTACTGGGACCAGTTCTGGCTGAAACAGCAGAATCCGCCTATAAGTCAGAAGATACTTCCCGTGGGCTGCATCCTGACGATGGCTGGCACGGGGTCGGAGATGAACGGCGGCTGCGTGATTACCGATGCTGAGAAGAACTTCAAGGTGGGTCATGTGTTCGACGACCGCCTGATGCCTAAGTTCTCTATCCTGAACCCGAAGTTCACGATGACCGTTCCTGACAACCAGATGAAGGCGGGCATCTACGACATCATGAACCACATCATGGAGCAGTATTTTTCAGACTTCGACGACAACACCAGCGACTATCTCTCAGAGGGACTGATGCGCAGTCTCATCACGGCTTCCCGCATCGCTGTGAAGAATCCGCAGGACTACGAGGCCCGCTCGAACATCATGTGGACGGCGACGTGGGCACTCAACACGCTCATTGGCCTCGGCAAGCACGAGGACTGGATGGTACACATGATTGGTCACTCTGTCGGAGCATGGACGCACGCCCCTCACGGCTACTGCCTCGCCGCCGTTTCGATGGCCTACTATCGTCGCGCCATGAAGCCGGGCTTGGCAAAGTTCGTGCGCTTCGCAAAGAACGTTTGGGGCATCAACGGAGACGGCATGACCGACCAACAGATTGCTGAAGCAGGTCTCGAAGCCCTGAAGAACTGGATGCTGGAGATAGGTCTGCCGCTAACCATCAGCGAAATCGGTGCCACCCCCGACATGATTCCCGCCATCACCGAAGGCACTATCTGCTATCCCGCTGGCTATATGGACTTGAAACCCGAGGACATTACAGAAATATTACAGGAGAGCATGTAATAAACAGGAATTACCATTACCTTTGCAAATAATTCAGGAAACAGTTATGATTAGAAAAGCAAACAAAAAGGACATTCAGCGTATCATAGAACTGCTGCATCAGGTGAACATGGTGCATCATGTGATACGTCCAGACCTATTTAAGCCCCACACGACAAAATATAACGAGAAGGAACTGGAAACGATGCTTGAGGACAATGACAAACCCATTTTTGTCTATGATGAGGGAATTGTATTAGGTTATGCTTTCTGTCAGATCTCTGAGGTTAAGAACAACCAACTGTTAGAAGACATCAAGACGCTCTATATTGATGATATCTGTGTGGATGAGAATGCCCGTGGTAAACACGTCGGAAAAGCGTTGTACGAATATGTTCTTGACTATGCGAAGTCCATCGGCTGCAATAACATCACTCTGAATGTGTGGGAAGGTAACGAACCTGCCCTGCGCTTCTATCGCAGTATGGGTATGCAAGTGCAGAAAACAACCATGGAGATAATGTTGTAATAAGAAGGGAATAGAATGTAAAATTGGGTATCATATGACAAAGATTGATTATGAGAAAAGCAAGTAGAGACATGGATTTTAAAGGAAAAATAGCCATAATAACTGGTAGCGCACAGGACATCTGTATCGACGGTGGCATGACCCATCAGATGATATACCACGGTGACCATGGCTGGACTTTGGAAACAAAATAATTGGGAGCTTCATTCATCAAAAAACACTTATATACTCTTAATAGCCTTACAAGGATTCCCTACTGCAATCGAGTTAGATGGGATATCCTTTACCACAACAGAACCTGCTCCGATGGTAACGTTATCACCAATCTTCACTCCAGGCAGGATGGTTACGCTTCCGCCAATCCATACGTTATTGCCAATAGTGACAGGCTTGGCCCACTCCTGGCGGCTATTACGTTCAATAGGGTCGGTACTATGGCAGGCTGTGTAGATGCTAACGTTTGGACCAATAAAACAATCATCGCCAATAGTAACACGGGCTTCATCGAGAACCGTGAAGTTGAAGTTGGCAAAGAACCGTTTGCCGATGCTAATTTGCTTGCCATAGTCGCAGCGGAACGGCTGGTTGATGAGAAACTCGTCATCTGCCACATAACCAAGCAAGCCCTTCAGGATTTCCTTCATCCGCTGAGTTTCCGAAGGACGCAGAGAGTTGTACTCATAAAGAACCTCTCTTGTCGCCATCAGTTCTTCGATTAGTCTCGGGTCAACGGCAGAATAAACCTCACCTGCCAGCATCTTTTCTTTCTCTGTCATATATTATGTTTTACCAGTTCAATTGCTTCCTTGCCTGTCAGTGCTCAATGTCGAAGCGGATCATCAGCATCCGTGCAAAGCCATGCTCCAGCTCTTTCTTCAAACTCTCTTCATCGTTGGGATTATATCTGTTTCCAAGTAGGCGGGCTGTAGTCATCTTTTCGTTCTCATCCTCGATGATATGTATTCTGCCAAAGGCTATCACGCTACGGAAAAAGGTCGTGTATTTCTTGGGTTGAACATCATCCTGTTCGATGACACAGAACGAAGCCTTGTCGCAACCTCTGATAGCATCCACCTTGTGGCCAGACAAGGCACTATGGAAATACAGCTTACCTTCATGATATATATAACTGATGGGGACAGCATAGGGATAGCCGTTGTCACCCAGCAGTGCCAATGTGCCAGAAGTAGCCTTCTGTAATATGCCAATGCTCTCTGATTCAGAAAGCTGTTGGCGTTTGCGTCTCATGTCTCTAAACTCGCTCATATTTACGATAATGCTTTAAGTCCGACGATTGATCCGATGAGGGTGGTCAAATCTCATATATTACCCTGTCGGAACTGGATGGGGGTCATTCCGAAGTGCTCCTTGACGTACTTGCCGAAGAATGATGGGTTGGGGAACCCCAGACGGTTGGCAATCTGCGTCATGGTGAGGTCGGTCTGCTTCAGGTAGTAGCGGATGTCCTCCAGCACATGCTCGCGAATCCACTCGTTGGCAGTCTTGCCCGAATGGTTCTTGCAGATGGTGGAGAGGTATTTCGGTGTGATGCACAGTTCGCCGGCATACCACTCTACCGGGCGGTGTTTCACGGGCGTGGCATTGAGCATGTCGATGAACTGTTGGAACAGCGTGCCCGCCTGGCTCACCTTCGGCTGGATAATGGTCTGGCCCGCCTTTATCGCGTTCAACGTCCCGCAAAGATGAAGCAATGCCCCGCGAAGCATCGACTGTACCACTTCGGCCCGATACTCGTTGGGGCGACTGGAGCTGACGATGCCGTTGAGCATGTCATAGAAGCGGATGTAGGTCTGGATGTCCTCTTCTTCCAGGGTGATGACGTGCTGCTTGTCTATATAATGCAGCTCTGTCCACACGTTCATTTTCTCGCGCAGGAACGACTGAAGCATTCTGTTGCTTATCATGATAGCCTTGAACTCGAAGTCGGGCGAGAGCATGAAGTCAGTAATGATAGTGCCTGGCGGGCAGATGAGCAACTGGTTCTTGCTGAACTGCGAGGTGACGCCATTGAGTATGCCTTGAATCTTTCCCTGGTTACAGAATGCCACGATGTTCATCTGCAGTTTCACCGGGTTGGGATTTGCCATGAACTTGGCGTTGTCTATCATCACAATGTCCTCGTCAGAGTAGTCGAGCGTTACATCGACATCCACTTGCGGTGCACCGCCAAATTCGCTTAGACTGAATTTCTTTTGTTCCATTTTGTTTGTCCGATATTTACTTTCCGCCTGCAAAGGTATAGAAGTTTTTCGTGAAAACAATGGTCAAAATGGACAAAAATTTGTTCCGTATCAGGCTAACATTCAAAAAAGAACAAATCAAACACGGAAAGGGACAAGAGAGTTTGGAATAAAATCATCACCTTTGCACCCGAAAAAGATTTCAGAACTAAAAACATAATCAAGAATGAAAGCAAAAATGATGTTGACGGCCCTGGCCGTTGTGATGCAGATGAGCAGCTGCAGCGAGAAACAGGAGGCGAAGGTGAAACAGCCTACGCGGGTGAAGACGGAGGTGGTGACGGCCGAGGCCGGTGCTGCGGGACAACAGTACGTGGGTATCGTAGAGGAGCGCGAGGCAACGGCGGTGAGCTTCACGGGTATGGGTGTGGTGCGCCGTGTGCTGGTGAGCGAGGGGCAGGCTGTAAGCCGCGGACAACTGATTGCCGAGATGGACGATACACAGGCACGCAATATGCTGGCCAGTGCTGAGGCCACGATGGCACAGGCCAACGACGGCTTGCAGCGCATGACGATGCTGCACGAGGCCGGTTCGCTGCCCGAAGCGCAGTGGGTGGAGGTTCAGAGCCGCGTGGCTCAGGCTAAGGCGCAGTTGGAAGTGGCGAGGAAGAATCTGGCCGACTGCCGGCTTGTGGCTCCCGTGAGCGGCATCGTGGGACGCAAGGCTGTGAAGGCCGGCGAGACGGCACTGCCCTCGCAGGCTGTGGTGACGATTCTTGACGTGAGCGCGGTAAAGGTGAAGGTGTCGATACCTGAAGCCGAGATGAATGGTATCAGCGCCACGACGGCATCGACCGTCCACGTGGAGGCCGCTGGCAAGACGGTGAGCGGCGGACGGATAGAGAAAGGTGTGGTGGCAGACGCGCTTACGCACACGTATGATATAAGAATCAATGTGGACAACGGCGACAGGAGGTTGCTGCCGGGGATGGTGGCTTCTGTTTCCTTCGGAAGTGAAAAGGGAAAAGTGAACCAACGGTCGACGGCCGAAGGGAAAGTCAATAGTGAACAATTTGCTTCCGCACCATTTGTACCTGTGACAGCGGTGCAGCGCAATGCCGACGGAAGCCTGTTTGTATGGACGGTGGCTGGCGACAGTACGGTGCATCGCTCGAAAGTCGGCATCGGTGCGACCAGCGGCAACCGCGTGGCAGTAATCAACGGCATTGGCGACGGACAGCGCATCGTGACGGAAGGATACCAGAAACTGAGTGAAGGAAGTAAAGTCGTTTACTAATTGACAATTGATAGACAATGAAAGAGAAAATGTCGTGGGTGAGTTGGCCATTGACTCACTATCCCATATCGTTGCTGATTGTGGCATTGCTGTTTTTGCTGGGCATCTTCGGAATGGTGCAGATGCCGAAGGACGAGTTCCCCGAAATCACCATCCGTCAGGGTGTGGTGGCCGCCATCTACCCCGGTGCCACAAGCGAGGAGGTGGAGGCACAGGTGGCTCGTCCGCTGGAGCGTTATCTCTATACGTTTAACGAAGTGAACCGCGTAAAGACCACTTCCACCTCGCAGAACGGTATGTGCATCGTGATGGTACGCCTGAACGACGAGGTGAACAACAAGGACGAGGTATGGTCGAAAATCAAGCACGGACTGAACACGTTCAAGACACAGTTGCCGAACGGAGTGCTGGCCGTGGTGGCCAACGACGACTTTGGCAACACGTCGGCATTGCTCATCGCAATCGAGAGCGACCAGCGCAGCTACCGTGAACTGAAGAAATACAGCGACGACCTCTCCGACCGGCTGCGCCGCATACCGTCGGTGGCCAACGTAAAACTGTTCGGTGAACAGAAGGAGCAGATTTCGCTCTATGTGGACCGTCAGCGGCTACAGGCCTACGGCATCGGCCAGCAGGCTCTGTTTACGAAACTGCAGTCGCAGGGCATCACCACCATGAGCGGCAGCATCGTTGACGGCGACCAGAACACCCCCATCCACGTGGAGGCGACGGAGAACTCGGAGGAGGAGATAGCCAACCAGATTATCTTCAGCGACCCGCAGACGGGCAAGGTGGTGAGAGTGAGAGACGTGGCCCGTATGGTGCGCGAGTATGACCGCACGGAGAGCTACATCGAACAGGACGGACACCCTTGTGTGCTGCTGTCGATGGAGATGACCCCAGGCAACAACATCGTGCAGTATGGCGAAGAGGTGGACGAAGTGCTCGACGACTTTCGCGAGAAGGAAATGCCCGACGACGTGAAGATAACACGTATTGCCGACCAGCCGAAGGTGGTGAGCGAAAGCATCACGTCGTTCATGCGAGACCTGTTTGTCTCAATGGCCATCATCATCGTGGTCATGATGTTGCTGTTCCCCATCCGCTCGGCCATCGTGGCTGCCATCACCATCCCCGTGAGCACCTTTATCTCGGTGGCTATCATGTATCTGGTGGGCATCCCGCTGAACATCGTCACGCTGGCAGCACTGATTGTGGTGCTGGGAATGATTGTCGACAACTCCATCGTGGTCATCGACGGCTATCTGGAGTATCTCGACAAGGGCATGCAGCCGCGCAAGGCCGCTGTGGAGTCGGTGCGGCAGTACTTCATGCCGATGATGCTGGCCACGGTGTGCATCTGTGCCATCTTCTTCCCGCTGTTGTCAACCATCACCGGCTCTACGCTCGATGTCATTCATGACTTCCCCTTTACCATTACCATCAATCTGATGGTGTCGCTGGCGGTGGCCGTGGCGCTGATACCCCTGCTGAACGTGTGGCTGATAAAGCCTAAGAAGCAGGACGACAGCAAGGAGAAGAAGCGCACGCTGACCGACTACGTGCAGGACTATTACGACCGGTTGCTCAGAGTGCTGTTCCGCCATCCGTGGCTGACCATCGGTTCGGGTGTGGCCCTTGTGGCTCTGTCGATGCTCATTGCGCCGAAACTGAAGATACGCCTGTTCCCCTACAGTGACCGCGACCAGTTTGCCATCGAGATTTACCTGCCGGAGGGCAAGGGACTACAGAATACACGGGCTGTGGCCGACTCCATGCGCCACGTGTTGCAGCAGGATGAGCGCGTGCACAGCATTACCTCGTTCATAGGCTGTTCGTCGCCCCGCTTCCAGGCCACCTACGCCCCGCAGATGGGCGGACGAAACTTTGCACAGTTCATCATCAATACCACGTCGCAGGAGGCCACACTCGGATTGCTGGCCGACTATCAGCCCCGTTGGAGCGAGGCGTTCCCGGAGGCCTACGTCAAGTTCAAGCGCCTCGACTTCCTGGAGTGTACCGAGATGGAGTATCGTTTCTACGGTGAGAACCTGGACTCGTTGCACACTGTAGCAGAACGGATGATGGAGCGTATGCGCCAGATGCCCGAACTGGAGTGGGTACACACCGACTACCTGCAGCCGTTCCCGCTCATCAACGTTGAGCTCGACCCCGTAGCCTCAGCACAACTTGGCATCAACCGCACCACGGCACAGATGGCACTCAGTGCCACCAGCAGCGACCTGCGTGTTGGTCAGTTGTGGGAGGGAAACTATGAACTGCCTATCGTTGTCAAGGACGATGCCGATATGACATTCGCCGACGTAGAGAACCTTGGCATTACCACACCAATGGCCATCGCCTCGGCAGGCATGTCGAGTACGCTTGGCAATGAACATTCAACGAACAGTGCCGTGCCCTTGAGGCAGGTGGCAAAGGTAAAGCCCACCTGGAGCGAGAGCCGCATCATGCACCGTGGTGGAGAGCGGTGCGTCACCGTGACGGCTCATTTTGCCCAGGGTGTATTCACTGCTGCCGTGGAGAAGCGTCTGGCCGAGATGATGCAGAGCGAAATCACCATCCCCGAGGGGGTGCGTAGCGAAGTGGGCGGCGAGATAGAACACTCCAACGAGACGGTGCCGCAAGTGGTTTCGGGCATTGCCATAGCACTGGTCATCATATTCTTCTTCCTGCTGTTCAACTTCAAGAAGTACGGCATCACCATCGTCTGCATGCTGGCCATCGCCCTCTGCCTGCCCGGCTCGCTACTCGGTCTGCTCATTATGAACCGCACATTAGGCATCACCGCCATCTTCGGTTTCATCACCCTGATGGGTATGATTATGCGTAACGAGATTCTTATTTTCGAACATGCAGGCGACTTGGTGAAAAAGTTCGCTGAGGAGCATCCCGGATGCACGCGTGCTGAGTATAACGAGGCCGTCCGTCAGGCAGCCGTCGATGCAGGAAGCCGCCGCATGGTGCCCATCTTCCTTACAACTGCTACGACAGCCGTCGGCGTGGTGCCAATGATTATCGCACAGTCGGCATTCTGGATGCCCGTGGGCGTCACCATCTTTGCCGGAGGCATCGGGTCGCTCATACTCGTGGTCACCGTTTTGCCTGTGGTTTATTGGAAGGTAAGTACAAAATAGAAGACCCTCCCCCGGCCCCTCCCTGTGAGGGAGGGGAGTATATAGTAAGTTAATCAGAAAAACAGAGAAAACAATTATGAGAAGTTTTTTTATTGCAATCATTACAATTACAATAGTCAGTTTGCCCCTGTCAGCACAGGTAACCACTCCCCTCCCTCACAGGGAGGGGCCGGGGGAGGGTCTCCTCTCCTTGCAACAACTCAAGGATTCTGCCCTGCACAACAACATTGCTATGCGCAATGCCAGACATTCTGTCGATGCAGCCCAGCAGCAGCGAAAGGAAGCCTTCACCAAGTATTTCCCCACCGTCAGCGGCACGGGCACATGGTTCAATGCCAACCGAGGCATGGCAAAGATGGATGTCAATCCCTCGGAATATATTTCGCCCGAATTGGGTGCAGCCCTCGCCACGTCGCTCCCTGCCGAAGCGCTGGCAGCCTTGGGCAGTCCCATCAGCGTCTCTATGATAAAGAACGGCACCATCGCAGGCATCAATGCCGTACAGCCCGTCTTTGCCGGAGGACAGATCATCAACGGCAATAAACTTGCTAAGATAGGTGAAGACGTCAGCCGTCTGCAATTCCAGCTCTCTGAAAACGAAGTCGAAAAACAGACGGAACAATATTACTGGCAAATAGTGTCGCTACAGGAGAAACTAAAGACCATCGCCGCCGTCGAAACGATGCTCTCCGACATTCACAAGGATGTCGATGTGGCCGTCCGTGCCGGTGTCGCCATGCGCAACGACCTGCTGCAAGTGCAACTGCGACAGAACAATACCGAGAGCCAGAAACTGAAGTTGCAGAACGGTCTCTCCATCGTCAGACTGCTGTTGGCGCAGTTCTGCGGCCTCAGTAGCGACAGCTTCACCGTTAGTATGGGCGACGCCTTTGCCGTCGCATCAATCCCCCAACCGCTCGGCTCTGCCGCTTCGCTTGTCGAAGAACAAGACCACCTGCAGGCCCTATTACAGACACCCGAATACCAGCTCCTGCAGAAGCAGGTGGAAGCAGCCAGTCTCCAAAAGAAGATGGTCATCGGACAGAACCTGCCCACCATAGCCGTCGGGGCAGGCTACAACTACCACAACCTGTTGGACAACAATCGCACCTTTGGCATGATCTTCGCCACTGTCAGCGTACCCATCAGCGACTGGTGGGGTGGTTCACATGCCATCAAACGTAAGAAAATTGAGTACCAGAAAGCCATTGATGAGCAGCACGACAAGGCACAACTCCTGCAAATCCGTATGCAGAATGCCTGGAACAGCGTCGTGGAGAGCCGTCTGCAACTCGACATCGCCCAGCGCAGCATCGAACAGGTCGAGGAGAACCTGCGTCTGAATCGCGACTATTACCGTGCAGGAACCACCAAGATGTCCGACCTGCTCGAAGCCCAACTGCTCTACCAGCAGTCCCTCGACCGCCGCACCGATGCCTACGCCGACTACCAGAACAAACTCCTGGAATACCGTCAGGCCACAGGCCTGTAAATTCTCCTAATAAAACACAAAAGAATCCTCCATATCGCAAAGGTATGGAGGATTCTTCGTAACTTTGTCCACAATATGACACAGAAAAATATTTACCTCGCTTCAAAACCGCGTTATGAGATACTTGACGGACTGCGCGGAGTGGCTGCCATGCTGGTGGTGGCATTCCATTTGTTTGAGACCTATTTCCACATGTCTCCTGACCAGCCCATCAATCACGGCTATCTCGCTGTTGATTTCTTCTTTGTGCTCTCGGGCTTCGTCATTGGCTATGCCTATGATGACAGGTGGGATAAGATGTCGTTAGGAAACTTTTTCAAGCGCCGATTGATTCGTCTGCATCCTATGCTGATGTTCGGCACACTGTTTGGTGCGATGATGTTCTATTTCGAGGGCGACATGCCCGGCTGTGAGAAGATTCTTCAGACGCCGTGGTGGATGCTCACGGCGGTGATGCTGTGGGGTTTCACGCTGATACCCCTTCCCAAGTCCCTCGACATCCGTGGCTGGGGCGAGATGCACCCACTGAACAACGCACAGTGGACACTAATGTGGGAATACATTGCCAATGTGCTTTACGCCCTCATCATCCGTGATTTCAAGCGCTGGATGCTCACTTTGTTCGTGCTGTCTTCGGCATGCCTCACGGTAGCACTTTGCCTGAACATCGACCTCTTCGGCGTACTCTCTGAAAACCAATACTCCTATACCGTCATCGGTGGATGGAGCCTCAGGCCCATGCAACTCCTCATCGCCATTACACGGCTGTGCTATCCTTTCTTCATGGGTTTGCTGTTGTCGCGTATGTTCAGCGGCGCAGACGGAGGGCGCAAGACACTCACTCTGGAACGGTTCCGTGTGAGTGGCGGTTTTTGGTGGTGTGCACTGGCCGTCATCGTATTACTTTGCATGCCTTGGATGGGCTTAGGCGATGAGGGGGATGCCCGTTGGACGAACGGACTCTATGAAGCCTTTGTCATCCTCGTCTGCTTCCCGATTATCGTGGCCTTCGGCGCAGGCAGCAAGGTAAGCGGCGTGAAAGGTCAGGCCGTCTGTCAGTTTCTTGGCGACATCAGTTATCCGCTTTACGTCACCCACTATCCCTTCATCTACTTTCAGATGTCTTTCCAGGCCGCTCATCCCGACTTGCCCGCCTCTATCCATGTGGCAGCAAGCGTCAGCCTGTTTGCACTCGCCATCCTTATGGCCTACGGTTCATATAAACTCTACGACCTGCCCGTTCGTGAATGGCTGAAAAAGAAACTCTTTACACCTGCCGCAAAATGAGGAAACAGATTTCCTAATAAAACACAAAAGAATCCCTGTACTCACATGAGTATGGGGATTTTTCGTACCTTTGCCGTCGGTTATGGATTTATATATGAAAAAGATATTTTTGTTGGCAGTTGCCGCTTTAATGACATTCACAAGCGTTGAGGCGCAGCGCAGAGGCTGTATTCATCGTAGCGCCACGACGCGGGCAATTAGTTCGTACATGCTGCCTGAGCCATACGACTTCGACGCGCAGAAGACGTACCGCGTGCCCGTGGTGCTGTTCGCGTTCAGCGACCTGGACTTCTCGATGGACAATCCAGCGGCGTACTACGACCGCCTCTTCAACGAGAAGGGGTTCAACGAGGGCATGGGACCGGGCTGCGTGGCCGACTACTTCCGCGACCAGTCGGCAGGCCGCCTGAACTTGGCGTTTGACATCTACGGCCCCGTGAAGATTGACAACGGAGCGCATCATCGTGCCTATTATAACGATGGCTGGGAAGATATGAAGAAAGCTCTCGAACTGTTGCCGGAAACCACCGATGCCGACTTCAGCGTCTACGACTGGGACGGTGACGGGCAGGCCAACGAGGTGGTATTCGTTGCCGCTGGCCTGATTGGCAACACGATGAATGGGACTTATTATCTGGAGCCGGGCTCCTACTTCCAGATCCCGAGCACGAAATTGCCTGGCGGCGTTGACTACTACTACTACAGTCTCGTCTGCGAGCGCATGTATGGCGACTTTCTCAGCGGCATAGGGACCATCGTCCACGAGTTCAGCCACAGCCTCGGACTGCCCGACCTCTACCCCTTCGGCTCCGGCACCGCCTTCTCTACCGTCGATGAGTGGGACCTGATGGATGGCGGCAATTTTACTAATTATGGCTGGTGCCCGCCCAACTTCAGCGCCATGGAGCGGATGTACTTAGGCTGGGCGATGCCCGAGGAACTGACGGAGCCCGCCAGCATCGAGGGCATGAAGCCCCTGAGCGAGGGCGGCAAGACCTACCTCGTGCGCAGCATTGGCAACAGCGACGAGTATTATCTCTTGGAGAACCGCCGGCAGACGGGCTGGGACTACGGTTGTCCCGGCAACGGGCTGCTCATCTTCCACGTCGAATTCTATAAGACTGCGTGGCTGATGAATCGTGTGAACACCGACGTAAAAGACCGCTACAGCCTGTTCCATGCCTCGGGCAAGGACTTCCGCGCCTGGTGCCCGCAGAACAACGGCAAGGATCTTACCCGATGGACTGAGGACAACTGGCTGCGCAGCAGCTATCTCAGCACCTCGGCCTATCCCTACACCGACCCTGAGACGTTAGCTGTGAACAACAGCCTAACGGACGAGTCGTCGCCCGCTGCCACGCTCTTCACCGCCGCTGCCGACGGTCGCGAGTTCATGGGCAAGCCCATCACCAACATCCAGCTGGCAGCCGACGGCACCATCTCCTTCGACTTTATGAAGGGAACCGCCACGTCCGTACACTCCTGGCAAGAGCGGGGTCACAATGCCGCCGCTCCTATCTACGATTTGCAAGGGCGTCGCCTGTCGGCACCGGCCAAAGGCATCTACCTACAAGGGGGAAGATTAATCATTGACCTATAAAGATATGCAAGGAAACTTTTCGTACCACAATTCCACCAAGCTGTATTTTGGTGATGAGTCTTTGCGCTCGACCTGTGGTCGCTTGGCTTGTCCAAGAACTATCTCAAGGACGAGTTGAAGAACTTCGGGCCTGTCGTGCTGCTAAACTACGGCAGCGGCAGATTCTCATCTGTGTCAGTGGTCGTGGCTGGTATCAGGAATGGGGCAAGGCTCCCGTCGCCCTCACCCCCGGCACCGTCATCGACATCCCCGAGGGCGTAAAGCACTGGCACGGCTCACAGCGTGACTCCTGGTTCCAGCACTACACCACACACGTCGCAACGGGCGGAGAACAGAGTAATGAGTGGTTAGAGCCTGTGACGGACGAAGTGTATGACAAACTGAAGTAAACAGGAATAAGACACCTGGGTAAAAGGATTGTTCCAAATGAAACGTCCGTGTCATAAAAGAATGGCA
>Ga0310786_10004083_pt1 | contig 20527 bp, 25 predicted proteins | sample AusTroGonzalo_MG_FD_203881 | JGI IMG/M metagenome (GOLD analysis project Ga0310786, IMG submission 203881) | Bovine rumen microbial communities from tropical cattle in Woodstock, Queensland, Australia - Gonzalo_03 (v2) (version 2) | ecosystem: Host-associated > Mammals > Digestive system >... | reverse complement strand
TTTGCTGCGCAGCGCCTGCAGGTATGCCGTCGTCAACCGGCAGATGGAGTATGATCCCAGCTCTGCCCTGGTGGATCCGCAAATCAAGGATCCGTCAAAGCGCTCCGCTCCCAGCACCGAGGATCTCCGCAAGCTGCTGGAGGTGGCCGCCGGTGATCCCTATGGTATCGTCGTGCAGCTCGCATATTACACCGGCGCGCGGATCGGCGAGGTGCTGGGCCTCAAATGGCAGGACATCGACTGGGACAAAAAGCAAATCCACATTTGCAGGGCGGTGATCGAGAATGAGGCGGTGATGGACGGCAAAAAGATCGGCGCCCTCAAAACGGCGGCATCTGATCGCCGGGTGCCCATGCCTCCACAGCTTGTCGCAATCCTCGCTCCCAGGCGCGGCCTCCCGGATGCCTTTGTATGTCCGCCGAACATTTACGGCAGGCCGCTCCTGCACACCTCACTTTATAGCCGCCTGCACCGGATGACTGAGTCCGCCGGCATCGGGAGGATCACTCCCCATCAGCTCCGCCACAACTATGCCACGGCCTGCTACCTTGCCGGGATCCCTCTCACAGTGGCCATGCAGTGGCTCGGGCATGCGGATTACAAAATGACCATTCAGGTCTATGCGGAGATCAAAAAGGCCGTCAGTGGAGATGAGGATCTGGACACCCATCTCCGGGATGCACTCATGGCCGTCAAGGGTGATCTGCAGGTACAGGATGCCGCCTGGTGACCTTCCAGGCGTTGACGTTGCAGGCTTCGAAAAAAGTTGCAAAAAAGTTGCAAGGAGATTTCCGAACGTTCGGAAATCTCCTTTTGTTTTAACGCAAAATGCCATTTGGCAAAGCATAAATCATCGTTCTGCGCTTTTGGTATCTGATGGAAAGTAAGGAAAGAAAAATCTTTGGTATTGTTGGATTTTGGTTTTGCGACTATCTTGAGACCATCTCAAAAAAGTTGCAAAAAAGTTGCAAAAAAGTTGCAAGTTGGTTGCAAGGGAAAAGCCCTGGAGGATATCCTCCAGGGCTGTGTTTTATCCGAGATGATTTGAGATGTATCCGGAGATTGTAATGCCCTCCTGCTGGGCCTCGCGGCGGATCCGCGCCGCCATGGCCTTGGGGAGAGAGATCGAGATGATCTCGGTGCCGCTTTCCTCCTCCGGATCTCCAAAGATGGCGATGTACTCATCCGCCTCCAGGTGCTCCTGTGCCCACTCCCTGGCCTCGTCGTAGGTCATCGGGATGATCTTATCGCTGCCGGAGGATCCGCCACAGCTATCATATACAGCGTATTTGGTGCGTGCACCTCCATGCCCATGCAGAAAGTATTCGCCGGTCTTTTTGACATAAAGAGTTTCCTCGACACGGTCGATACCTGTCTCTCCGTTACTGCGACACCCTACCTCTTTTGCGGTAATAGTATCATAGACACGGTTTTTGATGATCTTTTTCATTTTTTCCTCCCTCTCGTTATCGTTGGTCAATCTTAGTAAGTGCTGCCGAAGAGCCCGAATGATGCATCTTGGTAAATCTCGTCCTGTTCTTCCTTTGTGGCCTCGCGAAAAAGCTTGTATTTGTATGCGAAGTAATAAATATCTCCATCATCAGTGCCGTTCTGGTCTGTCCAAATATTGAATCGGTCGATGATGCGCTGTACCAGTTTCTCTTTCTGTCGTTCGGTCATGGTGCTCTCCTTTATTCTTGGTGTGTTGCTGGTGACCGGGGATCACTCCCCGGACGCACTCTTGGGAACGTAAACCACAATGGTCTTGGCCTTGCCGTCGTAGCTTCCGGATTTTGTCTTGCACTCCGCATAGCTGGTCTTGTACTCGCGGTAGCTCATCGTGATCTCGTCGCAGTCGATACTGTTCTCAATGTCCTGCTGTTCCTTCCAGCACTGGGAGCAAACTCCTCTCTCCTCCCAGTATGCGATTTTTTCGCGGCGGCCCACCATGGGCCCAAAGAGCTCTTTTGTCTCGGTGTGTCCGCAGGAAAAATGTACATCGTACTTTGCCATTGTTGTCTCCTCCTCATGTCTCGGTCTGTCGGTCTTGCATCTCCTTGCTACGGTGTTATTGTATCACTTGAGTTTATTAAAGTCAAGTATAAAAGACAAAAACAGGCATAAAAAGAAACCCGGAGGAAATCCCTCCGGGTGTTTTGTGCTTACTCAACTATTTCGATATTTTCGGTTTTTTCTTTTGTTTTTTCTGGCGGAGTGTCTCCTTTTTTGCGCATGATGTCCAGGGCGGACCGTAGGACGCCAGGGATCGGCACCCCGATCTGTGCCGCGTTTTCGATTATGGATATTCCTTCGCTGGCGATAAACCACATGCATGTCGCTGAGGACACCGCCACAAACTCCACGCCGGCGCCCAGGGTGACGGCATAGTCCAGCAGATAGGCCAGAGACACAACGCCAAGAATGAGGATCTTTTTGAGGATACCCACCATGGCCGTGGCGGAGGAGAGGCCCCCTGTATCCGATTTGTTGCTGACTCCGGCAAGCCCTGTCATGATCCCGGTGATGTAGTCCAGAGTCATCACCGCAAGCAGGACCAGCAGGACCGGAGGCAATCCGGTAAAAAAAGAGATCATGGCACCGATGCCGGCAGCGCCAATATGGATCAAACTGTCCTTTATATCCATTGTTTACCTCCTTAGTCATCGACCACATGCCAGTGGCCGACAAGTATGATGTACTGCCCCTCATCATTGCAGAGGGACGTGGTGACAAATCCAGGCTCCGGATCAGGCTCAGGCTCCGGACGTGGATCAGGATCCGGCTGAGGCTCAGGCTGCGGAGCGGGATCGATACGCTGCAGATACTGTGCTGCAGCATATCCCGTCCGCGACTGATATGAGATATACAGCCACTCTGGATCCGGCTCAGCCAGGACATCCACGATTGCGCCCTTTGGCACAGATCCGATCACCGAGTAGCTGGTGCCTGGTCCCGTCCGCATCCGGAGAGAGTCACGCTGTGTGATAACACGCGCCTGGTACAGGATGGGATCAGTCCCGCCTCCGCCGCCCTCATCCTCGTCCAGGCTGATCATAGTGCTGTCCGCAGACAGTGTCCACTGGCCATTATATACGTCTGTGATCACCACGCAGCCTTTGGCGGATGAGGAGTGGATCACCTGCCCATTGCCGATGTACATGCCCACATGACTGGGCTCATGATCACGTCCGAGCGGCTTGCCCTTAAAGACCAGGCGGCCGGGCTTCAAGTTGTCGATGTTTGTCCACCTGGCGGACAGGTGCCGATATTTGGGGCTGCTGTCATACGATGCCCAGAGTGCCGGCACATGCGCATCAGTGTATTTGGGATCCCCTCCGGGTGCCGTCCGGATGATGCGTTTAATAAAGTTTATGCAGTCCAGGTCGCTGTACGGTGTGCCCAGCAGCTCCATCGCCGTGCTTATCGCGTCCTTTGCGGTAATCATTTACCCACCTCCTAAAAAAATACACCCACGCCATAGCGTGGGTGATAAGTCATTGCTTAATGGACAAATCATCAAAGCATGCCGGCAGCAGTTGCGTCAGCCTCCCCAGCAGCGATCCCATGACCTCCGTCATCTGGGGATGAGGTGCACCGGTGGTGCCCAGCGCTCGCAATGCCAGGATGTGCCGCCATTCCCGGATATTCGCGGTCACCACGATCTCAGATTTGACGCTGTTGGGCAGCACCGATCTGGCGATCTGGGGCGTTGCACCCCTTATCAGCATGGCCATATAGTGCCGCTCCGCATCCTCACAGGCCGCGATCCACTCATCATAGATTGCCTCAAAGTCATCCGCAGACAAAGCGGATGTTTTGGGATCGATCTCCATGCCTGGGCGCAGATCGATAAACGTCACCGCATTGCCAAACTTATCGCCGGAATAGTTGCAATATCTGGTGCTTTCCTGGGCAAAGCTGGCCATGCGGTGCCGCACAAGCTCATGGGTGATACCGCGATCCACGGTGAAGATGACCGTCAGGCTCACATGCTCCAGCATTGCGCCGTGACCGGCACGGACAATCTGGCGCACAAACCTCTCACACTCGGTGATGTTTGTATCCGTATCGCTCTTGTAGCAGGTGCGGCCAGCCATCTCGATCTGCCTGTAAACGTACTCCCTAAACTCCCTGGGGGTCATTCCCTGGGGCCATACGATACAGGTGCTTGCGTTGATCTTTATCATGTCTCCTCCAACTTGGGATTATCTTGGGATTATCTTAAGTTTTCTTAGTTCACTTTCGGGAAATTCATAGATCTTTATGCCATCTCGTTTTCAGTTCTGTATGAACAAGGAACTGATTTTCGTAGCGTTTCCCGGTCCAGTGTGTTCCACCTGCATCCCCATCACAAACCCAGTTCGATGCCTTCAAGCTTGTTCCCGGCTCACTGCGCAGCGTGTAGGTGAATAGTCGCTTGTAGCCGAGTGCCTTCGATGCTCTGGTGGCAGCACCATACAGGATTGAGCAGGCGTTTGGTGTTCCGTCCGTACAGCATCGATTGACTTCCAGCGTCATGCCATCGTCAAGGTATCGGCTGATCGGTCTGCCCACCATCACGACACCGCACAGTCTGTCATCATCAAAGCAAGCGATTGAAAACTTATGCCCTACCGGAGGCTTGTTGTGTCTGTGGTGATCTCCCACAAACTCCTTTGCTGTCCTGTAATCGCATGGTCTGATACTTAACATTTGCCCTCTGTCTCGTCAATCCTTAGTTAACTTTCGGTGCATTAAGTGAACTAAGACTCTTTCTTTTCTTCAGCTTTTGTACTCTTTGGAGTGCTTCCAATCCAGTTGCTCTAAGTGATGTGCAATAGACCGAAGTTCTGACGCAATGCGACAGAGGATAATGCTAAAGATGATAAACGCAGAAACAATTATTAAACTTATAAATGTTATGTTCATCTTATTCACCTTGGTGCATTAGGTTAACTTTAGGCGTTTGTCTCTTCATTCGGGAAATTACCCATAGACTTTTTCCCGTATTGATTTCCGAAAATGTCCTTGAGTTCGACGGTCTGAATCTGCCGGGTATCCACCTTGCACATTGCACCCCAAACGTCCGACATATCTCCATCAGCCCTGCGGAAAGTCTTATCTACATCGTCCCCGTAATGCTTGCTATCAAAGGTTTTCGGGTATCCTTCCGGTCTGCCGAACGATCCATTGCTATCGATAATGGTAGCGTCAACGATAAAAATATTACGCATTTTCCTACCTCCTTAAGTATATACCATATTTATGAAAACTTGTTGATTTGTGACTTGAGTTGGAATAAACACCCGTAAAGACCCGGACGCGGTTAAAATTATAGCGAATGTGTCTGTCACATATCCGGCCGCTATTGCGAATGTTTGTGATTGTGGTGCATATTGTACTGGAATTGTGGTAATATTTACCCATTCATTATTGCCCGATATATATGGCGCGCCTGTGAGAATTTTAATGTTTCCAATTTTATAAACAGTTACACTACCATTATTCACAGAATCAACATTCAGCATATTTTGAATGTTATTCAATCCTACTACCTCTATACCTGACGGTATAGATGTATCTTGTGCAATCGGCGATGGAGTAAAACACAATGCTCCATTATGATAAAAGAAAGAGTTTCCAGGAATTCCACCCGCGGGGGCTGTAGCGCCATTGTATTCAGGTGCAAGTGTGCCTTGGTCGGCTTTTTGGTCATTAAGGTTACTAAGGACTGTAGCGATCTTTGTGGTGTCCGAGCTGCTGGCCTCCAGATCGGAGCCCGTAATTTTTTCCCACGTGCCTGCGCCTGTAAGCAGTTTTTCTTCATCGCCCGCAGCAGGAGCTGGGGTTTGTCCCTTTGTGCCTGCGGTGGAGGAGGTGGCACCAGTAAAAGTGGCGCCAACATTATCGATGGCCTGCTTAACGGTTACCAGTGACATCGTCTGCAGTGGGATGTCCGTGCCCTTAAGCAGGACATTACCTTGTGAGTTGGGTGATACTCCGCAAACCTGCTGCACGGGACCAGGATCGCCCTGTGCGCCCTTCAATCCCGTAAAAGCAAAAGTCATATTTTTCGCGGTATCAGGTCCGGAGGTGTTAACCGTCACGCCAGGCGTGCCGCTGGTGTTATCCACTGTCGCGGCAATGGTTCCAAATCCTGCAGCCGGACCCGTTGCACCGGTGTCACCCGTGTCGCCCTTTGGGATGCCAAGATTGATCACAGGATTCTCGGCGGTTCCCGTGATGGTGGCCGTCGGCGTGGATCCAGCCGGCAGTCCCTGAGCGGTGGCCGTAAAAGTAGCCGGCACGCCCCTGGCCACCACACCGGTGTCCTCATATGCGTGGTCTGTGCTATTCCACTGCATCCAGTGGCCATTGAGCGAATTGATATACGGAGATCTGCCGATATAGATGATCTCGGACGGAGAGGGCGGCCTTGTCGTGACGATCAGATTACCCTCGATCTTTGTGATCTGGATAGGCGCTGCTGCCGCCACAATGATGTCACTGGTGTCGGTATCCTGGAGCTGGATCACCAGCATCGGGCACCCGGGCATTGCCGTCAGGGCACCGCTAAATGTGCCGGAGAGGGTACACCCGGAGATGCCCATCTCCACAAGCTCAGACATGTACTGTGTATCCTGCCAAAAGAGATACATACCAGCCACGACGCTGGCATCCGGCACATATGCCGCGCCGTTGTTTTTCAGGTCCACGATGACGGACAATGCGCCCTCCTCATGGGTGTATGCAGGCGGCCGTTGTGAGATCTGCAGCGTGCCACTGGAGATCTCACACACCGCCCGCAGCGTCCTGCTTGGAAATGCCATACTTATCACTCCTTATCCGTGTTGGATACCGTCGTCGATGTCCCTGATTGTCAATTGTGACAAAGTCCCATTGCTGTCGATAAAAGAAAAGGTGATATTCCCGGTCTGGCGGTCCATACGGATGCCGCAATTGTCGTTCAGTGCTCCGATATCCAAATATCGCCCATTGCTGGACTCGGAGATATCCCACTCCGGTGTCTTGATCTGCAGGGGGACGCTGTACCCCATGTCAAACTTATAGCCTGTCTTCGGGACAAAATTCATTCCGTCTGTGCAGTTAGCCAGTATGTATTGAGCAATCGACAAGTACGAGTTGCGATTACCAAGCGCGCGCAGGGCGATGTAGCCTATTGACCAGGTCAGTGCGGCACCGAGGCCCTGTACAAACTGGCCTCCGGAGTAACCGCCGTAAAATGCCAGGCCATCCTCCTCACCCTCATACAGACCGGGTGTGATTTTGACATACTGATTTTGATTTTGAGGATTCCACAGGGCCTGGACAGCCGAAAAGATGAGATCCTGCGACTTGCGCAGCAGGCCTCCGAGCATTACATTGCTATCCATCATCCGCAGGCCAGCCTCATCGATGATCGTCTTGGCCGTGTTGCTTATGGATGGGTGCATCACCTCGAGGCTTGTGCCGTCCAGCGTCGTCCCGGTCCCTCCGACGGTCACAAGTCCGGAGTTAAGCGTGCCGGTCGTGATCTCATCCGCCACGATTCCGGAGCCGGTGGCAGCTGTGCGCCACTGCCATACTCCGCCCACCTTTGTGTCGGCAATCTGCCATCCTGCACCGGTGAGCCTCATGGCCTTGTTACCGTCGGATGTCACCAGCATGATGGCACCGGTCTCCGGATCCGTGTACCAGTGGCCTGTCGTCGACACTATTTGATTATTCATGACATCCATGACGCCCTGAATATCAAATGCGTTTGCCCTGTCCCAGACCGCCGCCCGGCTCTCATAGTTGTCCACAGTTGCGCTCAGGTTGTTGATAATGTCGCCGGACGTGACGGACATGTTGCCGATGGTCAGCTTCGTCTGCTCCGGCATTACATAATCTCTCACCACCTCTGCCACCCGTGCGGTGATATCGGTGGTGAGTTTGTTTTTGCCGACGGTCCTGGTAATCCGGACGAGGACATTATCACCCAGGCGCACCGCCTCATGTGATCGTCCGAGGAGCCGCTCGGTGTCCTGCACGGTGGCCTTGATCGTGATGCTGGGGACAGAGATTTGCTTAAGACGCTCCCAGGTCTTTGTCAGCAGCTCCTCCGCGTCCGTGATGTTATCAAAAACGACGTAGCCAAACCGGTGCCGTCCTCCGCGTCCGTAGAGCGCCAGTGCAGTCGGATCGCCGACCCACTCCTGCTCATCAGGCTTGTCTACAGGATCCCCGTCATCGGTGTCCCAGACCACATCCGCAAAGGTCAGGCGCCGGCCATAGGCAGGATCGGTGTCGTCATCTCCGCCCTCGATCTCCACGCCACGGCCCCGCCCATAAAGCGCGGTTTTGATTTGGCTATCGTCATATGTCAGGTCGATGCCGGTGAGGTCATCGCCCAGCTCAAAGATGCGGCCTCTGTAATCCGCCACGTTGTCGCGGATATCCACCAAACGGGCAGTGATCACACCACCGCTAAACACATAATAGGGCACCAAAAGGACATTAAAGGTCTCTTGCACCTTAACCAGGGCGCTCCACACTGACTCATAATATGCCGTCATGGTGCCTGTGCTTACAGATGTCACCGTGCCAAGCGCAAAGCGAGTATCCTGCAGCAGGCGGGTGACGAATGTGGTGACAGTGACGCCGCGAGCCCTGTACTCGGTGATCGGCTCGTCCAGCAGCTCCCTGACGGCCTTGTCTACCGCATTGATCTGCCAGATGTTGTCCGGCTCCACAAGCGTCCGGTTGATAATCTCAAACAGGCGATATCTCCCGTCGATATCCTCAAATCCGATACAGTCGCCGCTCTGGATATCGCAGGAGCCCGGGAGCTCCGCATATACGGTGTATTCGCCTTCATTGTGTTCCAGTGCGATCGCTGGCGCAGTATCCCGCAGGACATCGTCCAGGGTGATGATGCTCACATCCACTCGTCTCTCCACCTCACAGTCGTGTCACCCGCATCGCTGAGTGTGATCTCGGTGGCACCGATCATCCTTGGGTGCCACGTGCTGGCCGTATAGTCCACAAAAGCCATTGCCGGCTGTCCGGCGATCTCGACAAGCCTGCTTGCAAAATCCACATTGATGATCTGCCCGGCCTGCAGATCAGTCCCCAGCGGGTTGCGGATCCGCATGATAGTCTGTCCGCCTGCGGAGATTGTGAGCGCCTGCGCATCTGCCGCCATCGTGTGGCTGATGATGGGGCGGCAGAGGACAGAGCCCATGGGCTCGATCCTCACCGTGCCGCCGCCGGTGATCACCGTCTCGGAGATACTGTGATAAAACGGCCTCGGTGCCAGAAAAACATACTCAATGACACCAAAGCCCCATTTCCAGCGCACGTCCGTCGCGGATTGCAGGATGACGCTCAGCGCTTTTCCTGGCGTGTGGCTGGGCTCATACTCCGCCAGGTCCTCACGGCATAAGAGAGCCGCCAAACGCCTGGCGAGATCGTTGGCGTGGTCGGTGTTCCGGCCGGCAATGTTGAGATGCAGATGGATCTCTCTGGGGGAGAGGGTCACACCTGCAAGATAGGATTGATCTGAGGCAGACACCATCCTGATCTCCCGCGGCGGAATGGAGCTGATCACCTCATGCGATACAAAAATTTTTGAGCTGATCTCTGATGGATTGATCCCGTTAAATCTCATGCACTCACCCCACTCCCAGCGCCATCTTGGTGCTCCATGTCTGGCCCTGCTGGGCGTCAACGTAAGGCGTCACCAGACGGGCAAAAGTTTTGCCGTCCACTTGCAGCACAATAGGCGCCTGTGCGGCAGTTTGTCCAGCGCTCAGCGTCAGGCCCTTGGCTCCGGATGCGATCCCGCCGGCCAGGTTGGCCACTGCCTTGTCCAGGACAGGCTGACTCCTGGTCAGGGATGCCGCCAGTCCGGACACAAAGTCAGGCATCCACGTCTCATAGTCCCGCAGCGGGCCCTCATCCGGGCGGGAGAAGTGCAGGAAAGACGAGATTTTGCTGGCGAGGCTTTTGATGGGGCCTGTCACCTTGTCCATAAACTGGGTGATGCTCTTGCCAAATCCGTCCATCATGTCTCTGGCCCATCCGGCGGCCTTGCTCGGCAGGGTGCTGATCGCCCGGCTGATGTTGTTGACGATCGTGCTGCCGATGCTCGATGCCCAGCTGGTCAGGCTTGTCCAGGCGTTTTTGATCCCGCTCATGGCCGTTGTAAAGATGCTGCTGATCTTTGACGGCAGGCTGTTAAATGCCGTCGTGATGTTGGTCACGATGCCAGAGAAAAAGCTCTTTGCGGCATCCCACACAGTTTTGACGCCATTCCATGCCGTCGAGAACAGAGTCTTGAAAAAGTTCCCGACATCCGCAAAAACCTGCTTGATATTGGTCCAGATTCCGCCAAAATAGGACGCCCACTGCGAGCCGATGGCCTTGATGCTCTCCCATGCGCCCTCAAAGTCTCCACCCAGGACGCTCTTAACAGAAGAAAATACGTTTTTGATGGACTCCCAAATATTGACGAAAAAGTTTACCGACGCGCCCCAGGTGGTGCTGATGGTATCCCACGCCATCTTGAAAAGGTTGGCCAGGTTCGGGACCTTTTGGCTCAATCCCTGATAAATCTTGTCTCCAGTCTGCTGGAAATATCCAGAAGACGGCTCCCATGTTTTCTTGATCTCCTCCCAGCAGCTCTTTCCGGCGGCTTTAACCTCATCCCAGTGGGTCACCAGGAGGATCAGAGCGGCGCTTAGCGCTCCGACGGCGGCGGTAACCTGTCCGATGGGGTTTGTCAGGAGTGCAGCGATGGACAACGCCGCGATGGTGGCCTTGAACGTCACAAATATGGCCACTGCGGACTGTATAGCCGTCACGATGGCGTCAAAGTTTTCCGTTGCATAGTCAATCGCTCCGGCGACGCTCTTGATCACGTCAATCACCAAACTGACGGCCGGCTCTAGATTGTCCAGGAATTTTCCCGCAAGCTTGCCCACCAGATCTGCCAGCTCTGCGAGGTACGCCTGCGCCTCGTCCGTCTGGATCCACGTCGTGAACTGCTGCGCTGCAGCAGCAACCGCGTCCGCGATGACCTGGAATGCAGGCGCCAGGGCGCTCATGATTTGCCTCTGAGCGGCCTCCATGGTGGCATCGATGCGCTGCAGGCCATCATTAAACGTCCCGAGCGCGCTCACGCCCTCCTCTGAGAGGATCAGACCGGCATCATGCGCCTCTGCGGCGTAGCTTCTCCATTCTTCGGATCCGGCCTTGATCAGCGGGTTGAGCTGCTGTGCAGACTTTCCAAAGAGCTGCATGGCCAGCTGGTCCCTCTCGGTCGCGTTGTCTACCTCGCCCAGGGCGTCGATGGCATCCCAGAATACCGCCTCCGCCTCCCGCATTTTGCCGGAGCTGTCCGTTACGCTCACACCCAGCCGCTCAAACGCGCTCTTGGTCTCGGATGACTGGGAGCTCATGGACTTTGTCAGCTTCACGAGGGATCCCGTGATGGTCTCCACTTCAGTGTCTACAAAACGCGCAGCATAGGCGTATTCCTGGAGGGCTGTGGTACTGATCCCCGTCTGCGCAGCCTGTGTCAGCAGGTCATCCGCAAACTGTGAGGACTGCACAGCCATGTCCCAGATCTTTTTTCCCGCATCGATAGCCGCACGTCCGACGGCCTCCATGGCGCTGACGACCTTGCCGAGCGCCTCCTGCGCAAGCTGGATTTTGGCCACGTCTGCCAGTCCGCTCAGTTTGTCTTTAAATGTGTCGGATTCCTGGGCAGTGCCCTGCATGGCGTTTTGAGCTTTTGAGATTTCGCCCTGGGTGCGCGCCATGGCGCCCTCCAAGCGTGACACCTCTGTGCTCTGGCGGTTGTAGGCGGTGGTGGCCTTGTCGATCGCCGCCGGGTCTCCGCTCTCCTGGGCTTTGCGCATCGCTTCGGCCAGTTGGTCCAGTTTTGCGCGTGCCTGGTCATACTGCTCTCCCAGGATTTTCAGTTTGCTCCGGCTGGCCTCGATGATTCCGGCAAGCGCCTCGGTATGCTTGGCAGACGCCTCCTCCTGCGTCGACAGGTTTTTCATTCCCTCCGTAGAGGCTTTTAACTGATCATTCAGTGCCCGCATCTGGGCATCGATGGCCTGCACCGCGCTCCGCAGGGTGCTGTCGCCTTCCGCCGCAAAGCGGATACTGATATCACTGGCGGCCATATCATCACCTCACTGCCAATATGCTGTCTAGGTTGTTGTTGTTGTACTCCTGGCCCTCAAATCCCTCATCCTTGATCTGCTTGCAGGCGATCAGGTCCATCAGCAGAGGCAGAGGCATGTCGAGCGTCTCCTCATAGGTCAGGCCGATGCGGAGACCATAAAACAAAAACCATGCAGCCGCCGGAGTACCTGCAGCTGCATGGTGTTTCAGTTTTTTGGCGGCTCGGCGATCACCGTGCGGCCAGACTGGCCGAGCAAGACGGCAATCTGTCCAGTGATGTCTGCAAGATCAGAGATGTCGATGGCATCCGCCACCTCTGCCTCAGACACCCTCTCATTGGATCCGCTGAGACGCTCCCCCGTATTGATCACTGTCGCGATCAACCAAACGAGCTTTTTCCAGCGTCCTGTCTCCTCGGAGAGGATCCCCTCCAGGCTGATTCCGGCATCCTCCATCTCGATCATTACAGCGGTGTTGATTGCTGCCGGGAAAGTCTCCCCGTTGATCGTGATCGATCCGATCCGTGATGTGCTCTTGAGTCTGCCCATGGTGCCCTCCTTATCAGGTGATGCTCAGCTTCGACTTGATCCAGGACTCCGCCAGAGCCTCTGTGGCAAACTCAGCCCAGTATCTCCACTGATGCTTTGTGGAGTCGTCCCTCACGACGGTGGCCGACAGCTCAGAAGTCCCAAAGCTCACTGTCTCTCCCTTGGTTTGGAAACTCTCGCCCGGGAGCGTGAACTTGATCTTGGGCAGGAAGATAGCCCTATAGCTGCGGGTGCCGCTTTTGATCATGGGCACGATGATGCCATACCCCAGATAGGGCGGATTGGTGTCATCATCAAACGCGATACCGGTGCCGTCTCCGGGCGTGGTGATAGTGTCCGCGGTGATTCCAAAGATCAGCGCCGCATCCGCAATCGACAGATTGTCGATGGTCAGAGTCAGCGTGCCGCTGGAAAATCCGCTCATGGACTCCGCAGCGCCGTCATCTGCGTACAGGATGACAGGGTCCGCGTTCTGCAGCTCCAGCTCATGCTCGATCGCCTTGGCGAATCGCTGGCCGCTGGTGTAGCTGATCGTGCCGGAGCTCTCCGCGTATTTTGCAACAAACGGTTTTACAAGTCCGATACTTGCCATGGTTTATCCCTCCACAATCTTGTCCAGGGCCTCACGTGCCGCTTTTTCGGCGGCCGCGATGGCCTTATCTTTTGCCGCGGCCCGTGCAGCACGGACAAAAGGATGCTTTTGCCTGACACTGCTGCCGCTGTTGATCGACCTGGCCACCATGATGGCGGGCAGGCCGTTGGGGTAGGCTTTTGTCCGGATATCGGTGTATCCGTCAAAGCTGATCCGCGTCGACACGGTGCCGTTTTTGTTATCCATGGACGCGATGCCCAGGTGCTTGAGCAGCTCGCGCTTTTCCCGGTCCGTGACCACGTTTCGCGGGAGCTTATCGCTCTCGATGTAACCATTTTGCACAGGCAGGTGCTCGATCTGATCAACCACCTCGTCCCGGATCACCGCCATGCCGGCATATACCGCCTGCTTTTGCACGCCCTCGATCTCTCCGCCGGCGCCCAGGCGTTTGAGCATGGCAAAAACATCGTCCAGGCCGTCCGTCTTGATGCTGGGCATGTCAGGGCTCCTCCATCTCATAGATCCATTCGTAATGGATGAGATTGGTATCCTCCTCATGCTGCACGCTGTTGAGGCGCCACGCCACCAGCCCGTTGATGGCATCCTGCACCGTGGTCATCAACGTAGTGGCAGGGGATTTAACAAACAAATCGATGGATCCGCGGATGGCCTGATGGACGATTTGATCATCTGCCGCCACGCTGTCGCCCTGGCCCTCAATGGATACGACACCATAGGGCGCCGCGGGGCTGTGATCCCATCCATACGCCTCAAACGGGATTTGAGTTGATCTGAGAGCAGTCAGCAGAGCATCAAACACCAGGATCACCCCTTGAGCATGTCAGATCGATCCAGTCCTCTGAGTCCTTAAAATACACCCGATCGATGTTGTACCGGATGCCGTGGTACTCGCACAGTTTCTCCCCCTGGTATTCAAAATCATGAGCCAGGCGGAAAACGATTTCCGGACGCAGGCCCTGTGAGCCTGCCGTCTCGATGTCCCGATAGGACGCCGAGCGGACGGTGCACATCACCTCACGCGGGACCTCCTGCACGGTGGTGTCATAGACACCATGCGCCTGGGGATTTTCTGCGACCAGTTTGACGACGTCAGCCCTGACCATCGAGATCCCCCCAGTCTGTGTATCCGGTCGCGATCTGCAGCATACCCTTTTGAGACTCATAGGACGCGCGCAGCCGGTCATAATCCGCAGGGCTCCGGAAGCTCATTCTGCAATACGTTTTGATCGCCTGGAGGATCAGGGCATCACTCACATTGACCGTCTTGCCAAGTGCGTGCTGCAGATCGAGCGTGGCCGCGTCGATCAGGGCGCTGATCTCAGGATCGTATACTGTGGCCGTAATCCCCATTGACAGCTTTACCGCCTGCAGGACCTCAACGTCGCTCATAGTTGCCTCCCATGTCATCATCCGGGTAGATCGTCACATGCCCGATGTGACCCAGGCGGACGGATGGATCCGCCGTGATCCTGTACCCCATATCAGTCGCTCTCTTACAAAATGCAATGTCCTCCCCCATATGGAGCATGGGGGAGAAACATGTCTTATGAGCCATCATGACATCCCGCAGCACCTGTGTCCGCATGAGGACACAGCCAAAGCCGCAGCCGGCCACCGTAAACGGTGAGTGAGGATACTCATCCCGCTCAAAGCGGATCACCGGATCGATGGACTTGAAAACGGTGGAGACATATGGCGCGCGCCTGGTGTGGTAGATCCCTGTCACAATATGATCTGTCTCCGAAAAAAGCAGATCATCCAGCAAATCAGGGCCGAAAACCACATCTGAGTCCAGCCACAGGACATGTGTGCAGTTTTGCTGTATCGCATAACTGGCAAGCTTGTCACGAGCAATGTACACCAGTGTCCCGGAGATGATCTTGACCTCAAAGTTGACACCGTCATCCTTGAGGCGGACGATCAGCCTGGTCAGTGACTCCACAAACGGCGTGGCCATCTGGTCCATGCAGGGGATGGCAATCAGCAATCTCATTTTGCAGTTGTGCTCCTCTTTGGTGTCTTTTTTGGTGCGGGCTTTTCCGGTCCCGCCTGTGTCAATGCCTCCGCGGAGCCAGTAGAGACCAGAAAGTCATAAACGGCAGGGGACACCTCAACGATGTCCCCCGCCTTGTGTGTGATACGTGCGTCGCGGATCAGCCGGACCATCATCAGGTGGTCACCGGATCCGCGGGCTTGGAAAGCCTGGAGAAACGTCCGGGAGCAGTGACAGCATGCGCCACATACTGACGACCGACGACCTTGACGAGATCGGCCTCGGCCTCGCTCATGTCATCATACTTGATGACCACGCCTTCTCCTTCGGGATAGTTGACCTGTGCACCCTGCAGATCGCCGACGATGGCATACACGTCATTGGTAGACGCTGCGCTGTATGCCGGGAGGGCATTGGTGTACAGGACCTTCATGCCTGCAAAAGGATCGACAGCGAAGTTACCCGCCGCATAAGCCTCGATAAATGCCACATGAGTCAGACGGTTGATGATGACCACAGGGGTGCCCGCCTCATCGGACAGATACGCCGCGGCGGTCGGAATCGCCACAACGCTGGGCGCGATGGCATTCTTCGGGATACCGATAGCAGAGCTGGTGTGAGAAGTTCCTGCAGAGACGATGTCACCGATGACCAAAGCGGACAGCTTGTGGATGATCTGATAGGTAACCTCGTCATAGACATAGCGGAGGAAAGTCTCCCCGCCCATGGCCACGACCTCATCGCTGATCCGGATCCACTTCTTGATGTTGGCCGGGATCATGGTCACAATACCGATGTCCAGGTCCTCCTCAGTGGGCGCGCTGGTGCCCTCAGTATGGACATACGCAGGATCAGTATCCATCTCAAAGGGCACTTTGAGATTGCCGCGGAAGTTGGTCCTGCGGACGCGAGAAAGAATCTCATCGTTGTCCCAGGCGGTCCTGACAATGTCATAGACAAGCTGCGGGACCGGCACCTCACCGGAGGCGTTGACGGTCAGCAGGGTCCGGCACTCAGCAGCATCACCCGTCCGGATGTAGCGCGCATATGCGTCGATGTACTCCGGAGTGTTGACGATGTCATCCTGTGAGCGAGACTCTTCCGGCATGTTGCTGAGCACCGTGCCCAGGCTCTGGGCGATACGATTGCGCAGTTCCTGGGCCTCCGCAGCTGCAGCACGCAGCTGCTCACGCTCAGCGGTCAGACTGGTGACCTCCTCCTGGAGGGCGGTGAGATCGGCATCCGGCTGATCCAGCAGGCCGCGGATCTCTTCAAGGCGCGAGTTGATTTCGTCGATGGTTCTCATGATTCTATACCTCCATCATGATTTTGATTTTTTGGATGGTCCGCGCGCGCTGCTCCGCAGCCAGTCTCTCCGCCTCGAGCTCCGCAATCACTCCGTCACAGTAGCTCCGCGCGCTGATCTCGGTCGCATCATTGGCAGGCAATGATACGGCTGAAACGTCAAAAATTTTTTTGAATCCCGTGATCAGACGATGATAGTAGATCTTTTCGCCTATCTGTTCTTCTGATCTCTTCTCACCGCTCACTTTAAAGCCGATACTCATCTTATCAGTGTATCCACCTTTAATCTCCTGATACAGCTGGCGGCCGATATCAGTCCCCTCCAGGTATGCACGGATATGCAGACCGTGATCATCAGGGTGAAGCTCCAGGGTGTTGTTTTTTGTCCTGGTAAAAACGCGTCCCTGATGATCATACTGCATGATCACGTCGCTCATATCGGTATGGTCAAAGGCATGCGGATCAATCTCCTCGTCAAAAACATATCCGCCACCCTCGAACAAAACATAACGATGGTTGAAAGTGGTGGCATAGCCCTCGACGATCATGCGGCCGTCCTGCTCCTCCCTGACTTCCAGATCGTGGACGTCAATCCGGCGGTATTCTCTATTGGTTGTCTGCGGCATTTTGCTCTGCCTCCTCATTTATCGCATAGTACTCTCCGCGCGCAGGGATCCGCGAGCCCAGAGGCTCAGGCAAAGGCGCGAGGTTAAGGATATCCCGCAATTCATTTACAGTCATCAGTCCGCGGTCTGCGGTTTGTGTTACCATCTCAAGCTTGTCCTTGGTGGACATATACTGCAGGCGGTTGGCCGTGAAAAACACACAATTGCCAAATTGCCGCTCCCTCTCTGTAAAAAGCATCCTTGTCAGACTGTCGCTGAGATTTATTGCCAGCCACTCGATGGCGCCCTCGTAAAAAGCAAGCCAGGCATCACCGATTGATTTATTTTGGATGATATCCTCGTTGACGGCAAAGTAATCAAAAACATTGTCCTTGATCATCTTTGCCTCGTCAGCGTTTACCGTGTACTGCGTCGGATTGATCTGCTTCACATCTTTAAAGGTGTTTGGGAAGATCAACACGCCGCCAGTTTCTCCGCGGAAATTGTAATTGTTAAAGCGTTGTCTTTCTTTGGCCAGGTCCTCGTCATTCGACCAGTTATTACTTATTGCCGTAAATTTATAGGTCGAATGATTTTTAACGCCGTCAGTGATCCCCTGACGCTGGATCTCGATGAGATCGAGTGTGGGCCGCAGCGCGTCATTGTTTTCTCCAAAGAGCTCATTTCTATATTGGTATCTTGTCAGGATGCTGACATGGTTCAGCTCGATTGCGATCCGGCGCCCCTTATCCATCATAAAGCGGATGTATGGCTCGCCCTGGTATTCGACAAGCTCCCACGATGTCGGAGCAATCGGCACAATGCCGTTGATCTCGCCATACTCACCAAACACCGGGACAGAGAATGCAGTATTGCGGCAATAGAGTATGGTTGCCAGTCTGTACAGGTACTGTGGCCATGTCTGCCAAGGATTTGGCATGATCGCCAGTCTGCTCCGGAGATTTGGCTTTGCCGAGCCCTCCAGCACCGGCTTGAGTTTTGCAGCATGACGCCCATGGGCGTCGATTGCTGCACGGATCAGCTCTGACTCATAGATTGATCCATTAAAGCTCCGAAATGCGGGAGTATAGCCCTCCAAAAAATCAAATCTTTTGCTGGCCGACTGCTCCGCCTCTTTCGGCTTTTTTGGGCCAAAAATCTTCTCGAAAAATCCCATATTAACCCCTCAAATTCTGGAGCTTTTGTCCCATTTCTGACCAGTGGTTTTGACGCATGCACAGCGCGTCAAGGATGCAGGCCACACCGTCAACGTGTGCATTCTTTTTCAGTTTGACCAGCTTTTTTCTGGCGTGCGCGCTGGTTCCTGCCTCTGTGAGCTGCGCCGCATCTAAGAAATGCAGCTTAAGCAGGTCATTATCATCCGCACATCTGATTTGTCCGTTTTTGAGCATGCCCTCGAGATTATCCTGGATCCCTGTCAGATTAAATCCCTGAAATACAGACTCCATGTGGAATCCGTACTGTTCAAGGTCCTGCACAAGGTACTGAGCAGAGTAACGGTCATATCCGATCTGTAAGGTGTAAATCTTGTACTTTCGGATAAGATCGACATACCACTGGTAACAGTCCTTGTAATCCACAAAATTGTCGCCGGACAGTTTGAGAATCCCGCGCTCCACCATGGCTCCGTATGCGATCCCGTCCCGAGCGGATGCCTCGCTCAGCTTTTCCGCCGGCATGAAAAACTGGACAAACACCCAGATGATGCCCTCGCGCTCAATCAGCACACAGCAGGCGGTGAGGTCTGTGGTCTGGGACAGGTCAATGCCGCCCAGAGCATAGCATTCCCGGAAGTCCTCCAGGGTATAGCTCCATCCGAAAGCCTTCTTGATCGTCTGTGCATCAAACCATGCCACACTGCTATTCTGCTTGACATTACAATACTTGCACAAAAACTCGGCTTTTTTAGGCAGTGATGACTCGGCGACCGCAATCTCCTCGATCATATAATCAACGGATACCGATACACCCAGATTCGGCAGGGACTTCCGAAGCTCATTGATGTCGTTCCATCGCTCTGGATCGTCGACCTCATACAAAAAAGGAGCCAGCCGCGACTCCTTGCTGGTGCCCATGAGGACGGATGTGCTGCGTTTTCGCAGCTCGTCAAAGATGCCGTCATTGATGTAGCCGGCGGTGGAGATGGACAGGATCATCGGCTGAGACCTCGCGCCCAAAGCGGACTTGAGCACCTCATATTGTTTGATACCTGGATCACCCTGCCATGCAGCGATCTCGTCACACACGGCCAGATGCGGATTGAGGCCATCGGATTTCTTGGCGGAGAATGCGATCGGCTGGCCTGAGGAATTTGTCGCCGCAAAGTACACATCCGTCCTCCGCTTTTTGCACTGTATGGAGATCTCCGGCTCGCCCTGGATCATCTGATAAAAGGCGTTATAGCACAACATCGCCTGGTCCAACTTTGGAGCACAAAAAAAGACGCGTGCACCATACTCGTCGTCAAAGGTCATCATATACTCCGCGATCGCCGCGGCAAGCAGTGTCTTTCCATTCTTCCGCCCGATCTCGAGGAAGACCTCCCTGAACTGCCGGTGGCCCGAGCTGTCGACGATTCCGAAGACCACAGAGAGAAAAGCCCTCTGCCAGAGTTCCAGGCGGATCAGTTGCGGGGCCAGCGCGCCCTCGTGGTGGTGGCAAAAATTTTCGACAAAGCGGATCACCCGGTTGGCGCGCTTTTGTGAGTACTCCCACCGGCGCTCCTCCAGGCCACGGATGATCAGCTCATACCAGGCGAGCACATACTTGCCGACAGTGATCGAGCCATCCTTGATCTGCTGGTAATACTCGTATATGGCATTACTCGTCGTCATCGTCCAGACCTCTCAGGATTTTTCCCAGTTTGCTGTCCTTTGATCCCGGAGTGTCTACCGGCACCATGGAATCAAGCTGCTTGATGATTGTCTGGTATGCCTTGTCAGCCTGATAGTACTGACGGGCAGCAGGACGCTCCCGGTCGTAAGGTTCCGCCTCCGGAGACTGACTGAAAGGCTCCGTCATCCCATTTACCTCGATGTCCTGCCACAGCTTATTGAGGAGCACGCGGAGACGGGCCGCCTCGACGATCAAGCCCTGCGCCACGGCTCTTTTGTTGGCCGGCAAGTTTTTGTACACCCGATTCAGTCGTCTGGTCTCGCCCTGCTCGGTGATTGGCTTAGGATCTCTTGCCATCATCGTCCCTCCTCTCTCGATGTATATAGCAAGGCCCCGGACCTCCCCGCAAAGGTGGGGGGTCTGGGGCCTATGTCCAGTAATTTTTACC
>Ga0310786_10004082_pt1 | contig 20527 bp, 34 predicted proteins | sample AusTroGonzalo_MG_FD_203881 | JGI IMG/M metagenome (GOLD analysis project Ga0310786, IMG submission 203881) | Bovine rumen microbial communities from tropical cattle in Woodstock, Queensland, Australia - Gonzalo_03 (v2) (version 2) | ecosystem: Host-associated > Mammals > Digestive system >... | reverse complement strand
TTGTCAAGACTCTTGAGTATGATCCTAACAGATCCGCTTTCATCGCACTCGTTGAGTACGAGGACGGCGAGAAGAGATACATCCTCGCTCCTAACGGCCTTAAGGTAGGCGATAAGATCGAGTCCGGTTCTGAGGCTGATATCAAGCCCGGCAACGCTCTCAAGCTCGAGGATATCCCTGTTGGTACATTCATCCACGCTATCGAGCTCTATCCCGGAAAGGGCGCTCAGCTCGTAAGAAGCGCAGGCAATCAGGCTCAGCTCATGGGTAAGGAAGGCGCTTATGCTCTTATCAGACTTCCTTCCGGCGAGATGAGAAAGGTTCCGATCGGATGCAAGGCTGCTATCGGTCAGGTATCAAATATCGACCACGAGAACGTTAACTACGGTAAGGCTGGTCGTGTAAGAAATATGGGTTGGAGACCTACTGTCCGCGGTTCTGTTATGAACCCCTGCGATCACCCCCACGGTGGTGGTGAAGGTAAGTCACCTGTCGGAAGACCCGGACCTGTTACCCCTTGGGGCAAGCCCGCTCTTGGTTACAAGACCCGTAAGAAGCACCACAGAACTGATAAGTTCATCGTAAAGCGCCGCAACGGCAAGTAATCTGAAAGGAGGAACTGTTAAATGAGCAGAAGCATCAAAAAGGGACCTTATGTCCAGGAAGTTCTCCTGAAGAGGGTCGTTGCAATGAACGAAGCAGGCGAAAAGAAGGTTCTCAAGACATGGAGCCGTTCTTCAACAATATTCCCTGATTTCGTTGGTCATACATTCGCTGTTCACGACGGACGCAAGCACGTTCCGGTATATGTTACAGAGGATATGGTAGGTCACAAGCTCGGCGAGTTCGCACCTACAAGAACCTATAAGGGCCACGCCGGCTCCAAGACATCCAATAACGGTAAGAAATAAGCGGAAGGAGGAGCTGAAATGGAAGCAAGAGCTTATTTGAGAAATGCTCGTATATCACCCAGAAAGGTGCAGATCGTTCTCGATCTCATCAGAAACAAGCCTGTTGACATCGCTTTGGCTACTTTAGATCTTACTCCTAAGGCTGCTAGTCCTGTCGTTGCAAAGCTTGTGAAGTCCGCTCAGGCAAACGCTGAGAACAATTTCAGCATGAACAGGGACGACCTTTACGTTGCAGAGTGCTTCGTAACTCCCGGACCTATAATGAAGAGGATCATGCCGAGAGCACAGGGCAGAGCATACAGAATTTTAAAGAGAACTTCACACATCACAGTTGTTCTCAAAGAAAAAGAATAATCCCAAGGAGGTTTGAGTAATGGGCCAGAAAGTTAATCCGCACGGTCTCCGTGTCGGCGTTATAAAGGATTGGGATTCACGCTGGTATGCCAATAAGGCAGATTTCGGCAACACCCTCGTTGAGGATTATAACGTTCGTAATTTCATCAAGAAGAGCTTATATGCTGCTGGTGTTCCCAGAATTGAGATCGAGCGTTTCGCCGATAAGGTAAGAATCCACATACACTGCGCTAAGCCCGGTATCGTTATCGGAAGACAGGGCGCAGAGATCGAGAAGCTCAGACAGCAGCTCGAGAAGATGATGGGCAAGCAGGTATTCGTAAACATCATCGAAGTTAAGCAGCCTGATATGGACAGCCAGCTCGTTGCTGAGAAGATCGCTCTCGACCTCGAGAACAGAGTATCTTTCAGAAGAGCAATGAAGCAGTCTATCGGCAGAACAATGCGTCTCGGCGCAAAGGGTATCAAGGTCAAGGTTTCCGGCCGTCTTGCCGGTGCTGAGATCGCAAGAAGCGAGAGCTACCACGAGGGTACAATCCCGCTCCAGACTATCCGTGCTGATATCGACTACGGCTTCGCTGAGGCTGATACAACATACGGAAAGCTCGGCGTTAAGGTATGGATCTACAAGGGCGAAGTTCTCAAGGGCGATGCTGCTAAGGCTGCTGCTCAGAGAGAGAAGCTCGAGAAGAAGAACGATACCAGAAACAATGACAGACGTCGCCGCGATGATAAGCGTGACGGCGGTAACAGACGCGGCGGCAACGGCAGAAATTTCAACCGTGACGCTAAAAGAGAAGGAGGTAACCAGTAATGCTGCTTCCAAAAAGAGTTAAGTACCGCAGAGTCCACAGAGGACGTCTCAAGGGTAAGGCATACAGAGGAAACGTCGTAACATACGGTGATTTCGGTCTCCAGGCTCTCGAGCCCGCATGGATCACATCCAACCAGATCGAATCTGCCCGTATCGCTATGACACGTTATATCAAGAGAGGCGGTCAGGTTTGGATCAAGATATTCCCTGACAAGCCCATCACAGAAAAGCCCGCTGAAACACGAATGGGTTCCGGTAAGGGTTCACCTGAGTACTGGGTAGCAGTAGTTAAGCCCGGCAGAGTTCTCTTTGAGATCAAGGGTGTTCCGGAGGAGACCGCAAGAGAAGCTATGCGTCTCGCTATGCACAAGCTTCCTATCAAGTGCAAGTTCGTGACTAAGGCAGAGCAGGAGGTGGAGCAGTAATGAAGGCATCAGAGATAAGAGAGTTATCAGTTGATGAGCTCAACGAGAAGCTCACCAGCCTGAAGGAAGAGCTTTTTGCGCTCCGCTTTCAGCACGCTATACATCAGCTTGATAATACAGCCAGACTCAAGGCTGTAAAGAAGGATATTGCCCGCATAAAGACTACTCTGCGCGAGGCAGAGCTTAGTGCAGAGCAGTAAGAAAGGGAGGATTTAGCTAATGTCTGCTGAGAGAAACCTTAGAAAAACAAGAGTAGGTAAGGTAGTTAGCGATAAGATGGATAAGACCGTCGTAGTTGCTATCGCTGATAACGTTAAACACCCGCTTTATAAGAAGATCATCAAGCGTACCGTAAAGCTCAAGGCTCACGATGAGAACAATGAGTGCAGGATCGGCGACCGCGTTGAGGTCATGGAAACACGTCCGCTTTCCAAGGATAAGAGATGGCGTGTAACAACAATCATTGAGAAGGCTAAGTAATTTTGATAGAAGCTTTAAGCTTGAAAGGAGGAACTCGCTGTGATACAGATGCAGACTTATCTTAAAGTCGCTGATAACACTGGCGCTAAGGAGCTTATGTGTATCAGAGTTCTGGGAGGTACACGCCGCAGATATGCAAACATCGGTGACGTTGTAGTTGCTTCAGTAAAGAAAGCAACACCCGGAGGCGTTGTAAAGAAGGGCGATGTTGTAAAGGCAGTTATCGTTCGTTCGGCAAAGGGTCTCAGAAGAGAGGACGGAACATATATCCGCTTCGATGAGAACGCAGCCGTTATCGTAAAGGAAGATAAGAACCCCAAGGGTACCCGTATCTTCGGACCGGTCGCTAAGGAGCTCCGTGAAAAGGAGTTTACCAAGATCCTCAGCCTCGCACCGGAAGTTCTTTGATGGAGGTGTCATTCGATTATGAGTAAAGTTCACGTTAAGACCGGTGACACTGTTATCCTTCTTACAGGTAAGTATGAGGATAAGTTCACCAGCAAGGACGACAGAAAGACCGGTAAGGTCGTTCAGGTAAGCCCCAAGGAAGGCAAAGTCATCGTTGAGGGCATCAATATGATCACAAAGCACGTTAAGCCCACAAGAATGGGCGAAAAGGGCGGCATCGTAAAGACCGAGGCTCCCGTTTACGCTGCAAAGGTACAGCTCGTTTGCCCCAAGTGCGGCAAGCCCACAAGAGTTGGTCATGTGATCGAGGACGGCAAGAAGCTCCGCGTTTGCAAGAAATGCGGCAAGTCTTTTGAATAATGTAAAGGAGAACGACAATGGCAAGATTAAAGGATTTTTATGTTAGCGACGTTGCTCCCGCACTGATGAAGAAATTCGGATACAAGAGCGTTATGCAGATCCCGAAGCTCGATAAGGTAGTTATCAACGTCGGCGCCGGCGAGGCTAAGGACAATGCCAAGGTCATCGACGCTATCATGACAGACCTTGCAGCAATCACAGGTCAGAAGCCTGTAATATGCCGCGCAAAGAAGTCTGTTGCTAACTTCAAGCTCCGTGAGGGTATGCCCATCGGAGTTAAGGTAACACTCAGAGCCGAGAAGATGTATGAATTTGTTGATAAGCTCTTCAATGTTGCGTTCCCCCGTGTTCGTGACTTCAGAGGCATCAACGGAAATTCCTTCGACGGCAAGGGCAACTACTCGACTGGTATCAAGGAACAGCTCATCTTCCCTGAGATCGAATACGATAAGATCGACAAGGTGAGAGGTATGGATATCAACTTCATCACAACAGCAAATACTGATGAAGAGGCTAAAGAGCTCCTGACACTTCTGGGCGCTCCGTTCATCAAGTAATCAGGGAGGAATAACTATGGCTAAGAAGGCAATGATCAATAAGCAGCAGAGAACTCCCAAGTATTCCACAAGAGCTTACAACAGATGTAAGATCTGCGGCAGACCGCACGCATATCTCAGAAAGTTCGGCATCTGCCGTATCTGCTTCAGAGAGCTTGCTCATGACGGTCAGATCCCCGGAGTTAAGAAGGCAAGCTGGTAAAATACTAAAAGGAGGTCACTCGGTATGCAAATCACTGATACAATAGCTGATCTTTTAACAAGAATTCGTAATGCGAATACTGCTAAGCACGCCACAGTTGACGTTCCCGCTTCAAGAGTAAAGAAGGACATCACACAGATCCTCGTAGATGAGGGATATGTGAAGGGCTTCCAGCTCATCGAGGACGGCAAGCAGGGCGTTATCAGGATCACGCTCAAATACGGCGATAACAAGTCGCCTGTTATAACAGGGCTCAGAAGAGTTTCAAAGCCCGGTCTGCGTATCTATTCAAGCTGCGCAGATATGCCTAAGGTTCGTAAGGGCCTCGGCATCGCGATCGTTTCAACTTCAAAGGGAATCGTAACTGACAAGAAGGCAAGAGAGCTCAATGTCGGCGGCGAAGTCCTCGCATACATCTGGTAAGGAGGAGCTGCATATGTCAAGAATAGGAAGAATGCCTGTTACAGTTCCCGCAGGTGTAGAGGTAAAGAACGAGAATAATCTCGTTACAGTAAAGGGACCCAAGGGCGAGCTTACAAGACAGTTCAGCACAGAACTCGGCATTGAGGTAGAGGCTGGCGCTATCAATGTAACAAGACCCAGCGATGACAAGCGTCACCGTTCACTCCACGGTCTCACAAGAACACTCATCGCTAACATGGTAGAGGGCGTTACAAACGGCTACTCCAAGACACTCGAGATCGAGGGTGTTGGTTACAGAGCAGCAAAGACAGGCAATAAGGTAACACTTAACCTCGGCTACTCTCACCCCGTTGTTATCGAAGAGACAGATACCATAAAGCTCGATGTTCCTCAGCCTAACAGGATCATAGTAAACGGTATCGACAAGCAGGCAGTAGGTCAGTTTGCTGCTGAGATACGCGAAAAGCGTCCCCCCGAGCCTTATAAGGGCAAGGGTATCAGATATGCCGGCGAGCACATCATCCGCAAGGAAGGTAAGGCCGGTAAGGGCAAGAAGTAATTAGGAGGAGCAAATTGCTATGATTAAGAAATTTGACAGCAATAAGGCAAGATTAAAGAGACACCGCAGAGTCCGCGCTAAGATCTCCGGTACTCCCGAGTGTCCCCGTCTGAATGTGTTCCGTTCCACAAAGCATATCTATGCTCAGATCATTGACGATGTAAACGGCGTTACTCTTGCTTCAGCATCAAGCATGGACAAGGGCTTCGAGGGCAACGGCGGCAACGCTGAGGGCGCTCGCAAGGTCGGCGAGATGATCGCTAAGAATGCCTCCGCAAAGGGCATCAGTGAGGTAGTTTTCGACAGAGGCGGCTATCTCTACCACGGCAGAGTCAAGGAACTCGCTGAGGGTGCTCGCGAAAACGGATTAAAGTTCTAAGAGGGAGGTAAAATAATGGCTAATATTGAAACACAGGCTCCTGAGCTCGTTGAGAAGGTCGTAGCTATCAACCGTGTATCCAAGACAGTCAAGGGCGGACGTATCATGAAGTTTGCCGCTCTCGTAGTTGTCGGCGATGGAAACGGCACTGTAGGCTTCGGTCTCGGTAAGTCCGGAGAAGTTCCGGATGCTATCCGCAAGGGCATCGAGGATGCTAAGAAGAACCTCAAGAAGATCGCTCTCAAGGGAACTACTATCCCCCACGAGATCGTAGGCGAATTCGGCGCAGGCAGAGTTCTTATGAAGCCCGCCGCTCCCGGTACCGGTGTTATCGCAGGTGGTCCTGTACGTGCGGTCATCGAGGTTGCAGGCATCAAGGATATCAGAACAAAGTCCCTTCGTTCCAATAATCCCTGCAATGTCGTAAGAGCTACTATCAACGGTCTTACTAACTGCGTTTCTGCTAAGGAAGTTGCAGCAAAGAGAGGCAAGTCCGTTAAGGAAATCTTAGGTTAAGGAGGCAGTAACAATGGCAAAGAACATCAAGCTCGTAAAGAGCCTCATCGGTCGCAAGAAGGACCAGATCGCTACTGCTCAGTCACTCGGTCTCAAGAAGATCGGCGACTCTACAACTCAGCCCGACAATGCTCAGACACAGGGCAAGATCAATAAAATTTCACACCTCGTCGAGGTTACAGAAGCGTAAGCAAGGAGGTGCACCATAAAATGAAAATCCATGAATTAACACCCGCTCCCGATTCCAACAAGGCTGTTAAGCGTATAGGCAGAGGTCACGGCTCAGGTAACGGCAAGACTGCCGGCAAGGGCCACAAGGGACAGAATGCCCGCAGCGGCGGCGGCGTAAGGATCGGCTTTGAAGGCGGTCAGATGCCCCTCGCAAGAAGAATCCCTAAGAGAGGCTTCAACAATATCTTCGCTACAAAGTATGCTATCGTTAACGTTTCCGATCTTAACAAGTTCAAGGACGGTACAGTAGTAGATACAGAGCTCCTCGTAGCTTCAGGTCTTATCAAGAAGGTTTACGACGGAGTAAAGATCCTCGGAAATGGAGAGCTTACCGCTAAGCTGACAGTTAAAGCTGCAAAATTCTCACAGAGCGCTGTTGAGAAGATAGAAAAGGCAGGCGGAAAGACCGAGGTGATGTAATTGTGTTTCAGACCCTGAAAAAGGCTTGGGGCGTTCCTGAGATAAGGAAAAAGATCCTGTACACATTACTCATGATAATCATATTCAGACTCGGAAGCGCTATCACAGTTCCGTATCTCGAGACCGAAGCGGTCAGAGAATGGATGGATGGCAATGCAACCGGAGGAAACTTCCTCGAATATCTGGATATCCTCACCGGTGGAGCCCTCTCACAGGCTACCATCTTCTCGCTTTCAATCACACCATTCATCAACGCATCCATCATAATGCAGCTCCTGACGTTTGCATTGCCTCCCCTTGAGCGACTCCGCGATGAGGGCGAGGAGGGAAGGAAGAAGATCAATAAGATAACCGCGTTCGTCGCACTTGGTCTTGCGTTCTTCATGGCTTATGCCTACTATCTCACACTCAGACGTTCAGCTCACGCTGTAAAGTACACCGAAGGAACCGAAGGCTGGTTCGCAGGAGCAGTAATCGTACTCAGCTTCGTTGCCGGCGCTTCACTCGTTGTATGGATGGGTAACCGCGTAAGCGACAACGGTATCGGCAACGGTGTTTCTATTCTCCTCTTTGCCGGTATCGCAGCAAGATTCCCTTCAGACGCCGGACTTCTTATCAGACTTTCCAAGGAGAGTATAGAAAACGGCGAAAACGGTAAGTATCTCTGGATATCCATTGCTTACTTACTCTTCATCCTCTTCGAGATCGGCTTCATCGTCTTCATGAACGAGGCGGAAAGACGTATCCCGATACAGTACGCAAAGCGTGTTGTAGGAAGAAAGCAGTATGGCGGACAGAAGACACATATCCCGATAAAGATATGTATGAGCGGCGTTATGCCTATCATCTTCGCTATGTCCTTCATGGCTCTTCCGCAGACGATACAGCTCTTCAAGGAAGATGACGGAACAGGTTTCTACCATGCGTTCTGCATGTTCTTCAAGAGAACCAGCTGGTCATATGCGATTCTTTACTTCCTGCTCATAATCGCTTTCAACTATTTCTACGTTTCTATCCAGTATAATCCTGTTGAGATCGCAAACAACCTCAGACAGTCAAACGGCGCTATCCCCGGTATCAGACCTGGTAAGCCCACTTCAGACTACATTCAGAGGGTACTTAACAAGATCTCTCTCGTTGGAGCATTCTTCCTCGGCATCATCGCTATCATCCCGATATTCATCGCTATGGCAGACGATAAGCTGCAATCGCTCTCAATGGGAGGTACGACGATACTCATCGCGGTAAGCGTCGCACTGGAAACTACAAGAACACTTGAATCACATCTTATGATGCGTCATCATAAGGGCTTCTTACAGTAAAGGAGGAACGGCATAATGAATCTTATCTTTTTAGGCGCACCCGGCGCTGGAAAGGGTACACAGGCTGAGGTAGTATCCGAGGCACTGAACATCCCCCAGATCTCCACAGGTAATATTCTCCGCGAGGCTGCCAAGAACGGTACTGAGTACGGTCTCAAGGCAAAGGCTGCTATGGACGCCGGCGCTCTCGTTTCAGACGATATCGTTATCGGTATCCTGAAGGAGAGGATCGCTGAGGACGACTGCAAGAACGGCTTCATCCTCGATGGATTCCCGAGAACTGTTCCCCAGGCAGAGGCTCTTGATGAAATGAACATCAGAATAGACAAGGTCATCGAGATAGACGTTGCAGACGAAACAATCAAGCAGAGAGTTTCAGGCAGAAGAGTTTGTCAGGGCTGCGGTGCTTCTTACCACGTTGAGTATAAACCCACAAAGGTAGAAGGCATCTGCGACAAGTGCGGCGACAAGACTATTATCCGCAAGGACGATCAGCCCGAAGTCGTACTCGACAGACTTGCAACATATCACGAGAAGACAGCTCCCCTCAAGGACTACTACGAGAAGCAGGGCAAACTTGTTACCGTAAAGGGTCAGGAGGAAGTTGCTGAGACCTCTAAGCTCACACTTGCTGCCGTAGGAGCAGATAAGTAATGAGCATTACGATAAAATCAAAGTCCGAATTAGCCATAATGCGTGAAGCAGGTAAAATTACCTGCGGCGCAATATGGTATGCGGGCGAAAGATTGAAGGCAGGCATGACAACGCTCGACGTTGATAAGCTGGTTGGCGAATACTTCGCAAGACACGGCGCAAAATCCTGCTTCAAGGGGCTTTACGGCTTCCCGGCGAACGCTTGTATCTCAGTAAATGAGGAAGTAATCCACGGGATCCCGAAGGCGAGCCACAGATTAAAGGAAGGCGATATCGTCAGCATAGACACCGGAGCGGCTTACAAGGGCTTCAACGGTGACAGCTGCTGGACCTTCCCTGTGGGCAAGATTTCTGATGAAGCCAAGGCATTGCTTGAGGTAACTGAAAAGAGCCTTTTCGAGGGCATAGCTCAGGCTCAGGCGGGCGCAAGGATCGGAGATATATCTCATGCTGTTGAAGAGTACTGTGCTTCACGAGGCTACGGAATCGTAAGAAATTACTGCGGCCACGGTATTGGCAGAGAAGTTCACGAATCTCCCGAAGTGCCGAACTGGGGAAAAGCCGGACACGGTCCCAGACTGGTATCGGGTATGACCATTTGCATCGAGCCTATGATAAATGTCAAGGGCGACGATGTCAAGGTAATGAAGGACAATTGGACCGTGGTTACCAAAAGTGGTTCACTTTCTGCTCATTTTGAGCATATGATCGCAATAACTCCTGACGGTCCCGTCATTCTGACGCAGCCCTGACAGGGGGTATAATTGTGAAGCTTGAGATCGGCTCAGTCGTCAGGGCGAATGCCGGAAGAGACAGCGGAGGCTTCTTCGCAGTCACAGAAATATCCGGCGGCTATTGTTTCATAGCAGACGGAAAAAGCAGAAAGCTTTCTTCCCCGAAGCGAAAGAACATAAAGCATATCAGCCCGACAGACAGTATGATAGAAGATATTAACGATATTACCGATAAGAAGCTCAGGACGCTGCTCAAAGAGTTCAGCGTCAGCGAGTAAAGGAGGTTATCAGGTGTCCAAGGAAGATGTTATCGAGGTCGAGGGCGTCGTAACAGACGCGCTGCCTAACGCAATGTTCAAGGTACAGCTTGAAAACGGTCACGAGGTACTTTCCCACGTTTCCGGAAAGCTCAGAATGAATTATATCAGAATAGTGCCGGGCGACAAGGTAAAGCTTGAAATGTCACCCTACGATCTCTCAAAGGGTCGTATCACATGGCGCGTTAAATAACCACAAGGCAGGGGAAAGCCCCCGCCCTATCCGCTAAAGGAGGTATTTTAAATGAAAGTAAGACCTTCAGTAAAACCCATTTGCGAAAAGTGCAAGATAATCAAGAGAAAAGGCAGGATCATGGTGATCTGCGAAAACCCTAAGCACAAGCAGCGTCAGGGTTAATCCACCAAAGCATTAATGGAGGTGCAATAATAATATGGCAAGAATAGCCGGTGTTGACCTTCCCAAGAATAAGCGAATCGAGATCGGTCTCACTTATATCTACGGAATCGGTCGTCAGACAGCAACAAATATCCTCGCTGCAACAGGCGTTGACCCCGACGTAAGAGTCAAGGACCTCGCTGAGGAGGACGTTGCTAAGCTTCGTGACTATATCGACGCAAACTATACCGTTGAGGGCGATCTCCGCCGTGAAGTAGCACTCAACATCAAGAGACTTGTTGAAATTGGCTGTTACAGAGGCGTTCGTCACAGAAAGGGTCTCCCCGTAAGAGGTCAGAGAACCAAGACAAACGCAAGAACCCGCAAGGGCCCTGTAAAGACCATCGCAAACAAGAAGAAGTAAGGAGGTCATGAGCTTTGGCACAGCAGAAGGGTAAAAAGGTTACTACAGTCAGAAGACGTAGAGAACGCAAGAATATCGAAAGCGGCGCAGTTCATATCCAGTCCACTTTCAATAACACGATCGTAACTATCACAGATACAGCCGGTAACGCTATCTCATGGGCAAGCGCAGGCGAGCTCGGCTTCAGAGGTTCAAAGAAGTCAACTCCTTTCGCAGCTCAGACTGCTGCTGAGACAGCAGCAAAGGCAGCTATGGAGCACGGTCTCAAGAACGTAGAAGTATACGTTAAGGGACCCGGCGCCGGAAGAGAGGCTGCTATAAGAGCACTTCAGACAGTAGGTCTTGAAGTTAAGATGATCAAGGACGTAACTCCCATTCCTCACAATGGATGCCGTCCGCCCAAGAGACGTCGTGTCTGATCGAACCGGAGGTGTTTTAATATGGCAGTTCAGAAGGAACCAATTCTTAAAAAGTGCAGATATCTGGGCATCAGCCCCGCTGTTATGGGCGTTTCCAAGAAGGAGTCTATCCGTTTCAAGAACGCTAACAACAGAAAGAAGATCTCTGAATACGGACTCCAGCTCAAGGAAAAGCAGAAGCTGAAGTTCATCTATGGTGTACTCGAGAAGCAGTTCTATCACTACTTCGAGATCGCTGAGAAGATGGAAGGCAAGGCTGGTGACAACCTCATCACTTGTCTCGAATCAAGACTCGACAGCGTTGTTTACAGAATGGGCCTCGCTCTCACAAGACGTGAAGCAAGACAGCTCGTTGTTCACAGCCACTATACTGTAAACGGCAAGAAGGTAAATATTCCTTCCTACCGCGTTAAGGTCGGCGATGTGATCGCTCTCCGCGAAAAGGACAGGACCTCTGATAAGTTCAAGAATACCGTTGAGGAGACTAAGGACAGAGTTGTTCCTATGTGGCTCACAGCTAACAAGGACGATTTCTCTGCAACAGTAAATCGTATGCCTTCAGCTGAGGACATCGATTACGAGGTTGCAACACACCTTATCGTCGAGCTTTATTCAAAGTAATAGTCATATTGATATTACAAAGCTCACACTCAATAGTAAATGTGAAATAGGAGGGTTTTTATGCTGGAAAAGATCAATAAGCCTGATATCGATATTGTCGAGCTTAAAAGTGACGGCAAATACGGCAAATTCGTTTTAGCACCGCTGGAGCGTGGATACGGAATCACTCTTGGAAACAGCCTCAGACGTGTGCTGCTCTCCTCACTTCCGGGTGTGGCTGTAACATCCGTTAAGCTTTCGGGCAAGGACGGTACGGTACACCACGAGTTATCAACGATTCCCGGCGTAAAAGAGGACGTTACCGAGATAATCCTCGCTATCAAGGGCCTCACCGCAAAGCTTTACGGTGAGGGACCCAAGACTGTCTATATTGAGGCAGAAGGTGAATGCGAGATCACTGCCGGCGATATCAAGACCGATTCCGAGGTCAATATCCTCGATCCCGGTATGCACATCGCTACCCTCGGTAAGGACGCAAAGCTCTATATGGAGATCACTATTGACAGAGGAAGAGGCTATGTTTCCGCAGAAAGAAACAAGAAGCAGATCAACCTCCCCGTTGACGTGATAGCCGTAGACAGCATCTATACTCCTGTTCTTAAGGTAAATTATACCGTTGAGGATACCCGTCTCGGACAGGTAACTGACTATGACAAGCTCACAATGGAGGTATGGACCGATGGTACTATCTCCGCTAAGGAAGCTCTCTCACAGGCAGCTAATCTGCTCGGCGAACACCTCAAGCTTTTCATCGACCTCTCTGAAGAGGCTGGTTTGGCTGAGGTTCTCGTTGAAAAGGACGAGAAGGGTAAGGAGAAGATCCTTGAGATGACTATTGAGGATCTTGATCTTTCGGTACGTTCCTTCAATTGCTTGAAGCGTGCCGGAATCAATACCGTGGACGACTTGATAAACAAGTCTGAGGAAGAAATGATGAAGGTTAGAAACCTTGGTAAGAAATCCTTCGACGAGGTCAAGGAGAAGCTCCAGTCACTGGGCTTCGATCTCAGCTCTGAAGAAGAATAATCCATACACTTATACAAAAAGGAGTGAAATACAATGCCGGGTACAAGAAAGCTGGGCAGAACAACCGACCACAGAAAGGCTATGCTCAGAGGCATGGTAACTTTCCTTCTTGAGAACGGTCAGATCGAGACGACTGTTACAAGAGCAAAGGAAGTTCGCGCTGTTGCAGAAAAAATGATCACTATCGGTAAAAATGATGATCTGCACTCCAAGCGTCAGGTATATTCATACGTTACAAAGGAGTCAGTTGCTAAGAAGGTCTTTGACGAGATCGCTCCGAAGTATGCTGACAAGAACGGCGGTTACACACAGATCGTGAAGATCGGACCCCGCCGCGGCGACGCTGCTGAAATGGCTATCATCAAGCTCGTTTGATCGTAAACGCGAAAGCCCGTTCCATCCGGAACGGGCTTGTTTTTTGTCAGTTTTTTGGTGCACAGCCGTGTGAGCAGAAATCAGTAAATAGTAAGGGGCACACTATGTGTGCCCCTTTATTGCAGCTTGTTAAATATAGCCGACAGCTAACAGATCTTGATCATTCGCTCCGAACTGACAGCTGATCACTTAATATTGATGTTGGTGATGCCGCCGCCCATGGGGTTGCCGTTATTGCCGGAGCCTGTGGTAGCAGAAAGCTTAGCCATGACCATCTTGATGCTCTGAAGATTTCTTGCATAGTGGGTCTCGGTATCGGAAAGCATCTTGCTAACGGACTCAGCAGCGTTCTTCTGAAGGTTCTTTGCTGCAGCCTGAGCCTTAGTGAGCATATCAACAGCCTTCTTCTTAGCTTCGGTAACGATAGCCTCGCGGGAAACTATCTGAGCAGCTCTCTCCTCAGCCTTGCGGATAATTGACTCAGCATTGAGCTTAGCCTCATTGAGGATACGCTGGCAGTCGAATTCGATCTTCTTAGCCTCTTTGAGCTCGTGAGGCATATTCAGGCGGACGTCGTTGATAAGCTCGCGCATACGCTCGCCGTCGATGACCTTCTTGTGTGAAGCGAAGGGTACAGACGAAGCCTTATCAAGGAGCTCGTCCATTTCTTCAAGTATCTCATCAATGCTCATAGTTAATTACCTCTCTTTTATTAGTCTTTGTTTTATATCATCGAGTATTGCTTCTGGTACAAAATGGCTGATATCGCCGCCGAAATAAGCTATCTGCTTGACCACGCTCGAACTGAGATACATATTCTCTGATGCAGTGGTGAGGAAGACTGTCTCAGCGCCGGAATAGAGCTTCTTATTGGCAAGAGCCATCTGGAACTCATACTCGAAATCGCTGACAGCGCGGAGACCCTTTACAATGGCGATAGCGCCGACATTGCGGACATAATCAGCGAGGAGACCATCGAGAACATCTATAACGACATTATCAAGATCGCGGGTAACAGTCTGTATCATGAGCATACGCTCAGTAGCAGTGAAGCTGGGCTGCCCCTTTCCTGCGTTTCGGGAAATAAGTACGATGACCTTATCGAAAAGCTTTGAAGCGCGTGTAATGATATCGAGATGACCGAGGGTGACGGGGTCGAAGCTTCCCGGACAAACAGCAACTCTTCTCATGATTCATCATTCTCCTCATCGGGCAGGGGCGAAACGAAAATGGTCACGTTTATTTTACCGTAGCGGTATGTCTTCCTGAGGACGAGACCCTCAGGAGTTTCGGGGAGGACAGCCTCCTTTTCGTATTCGCAGATAATGTATCCGCCGGGCTTGAGCTTTTTAGCGGCAAGCGGGAGCAGAACAGCGATATGACCGTAGCGGTAAGGGGGATCGAGTATCACCATATCGAATTTCTGACCAGTCATTTTAATAAAATCGAAGCTGTCGCGGTTGATGACCTCAGCGTGGAGGGCAAGCCCTGTATTGCGAAGGTTCTCGTTCACGCAGGCGATGGACCTGAGTGAATTGTCTACGAAGACAGCACGTTTAGCGCCGCGGCTGAGAGCCTCGATGCCCATCTGACCGCTTCCTGCGAAGAGATCGAGTACATAAGCGCCTTCAATATCGAACTGGACGGCAGAAAAAATGCCTTCCTTGACTTTATCGGCGGTAGGGCGGACATCAAGCCCGTCCGGAGCAATAAGGCGTCTGCCTCGGGCAGTGCCGGTAATAACTCTCATCTGATGATTCTCCTAAACAGTTGATGAGCCGCAGAAAAGGCGGACCTTTCCGCAGCAGTATATATATATTTATATTATACCGGATTTTCGTCTGTTTGTCTATATATTCCGGAAAGTTGGGCTATTTTGCACAAATCGCCCCTCTGAGCAAAGGCGATTTCAAGCAATATTTCGATGCCGGTTGTTAACATTTCAGAAAAATTTAAATAATTCAGTTAAATTGTATAAATATCATTGACATTTTATCAATTTTGCGTTATAATAATTGTAACATATTTTTGTACTGAAAAGAGGGAAATATTATGGCGATGGAAAAGAACCTCAAGGTCCTCATCGTGGACGACGATAAAAATATATGTGATCTTTTAAGGCTTTATCTTGAAAAGGATGGTTATGGCGTTATCCTCTCACATGACGGTGAAGAGGCTGTTGTAAAGTTTAATGCCCTCAAGCCTGATATGGTGCTGCTCGACATTATGCTTCCCGGCATCGACGGCTGGCAGGTTTGCCGTGAGATAAGAAAAAAATCCAATGTTCCGATAATTATGATAACCGCAAAGGGCGAGACTATCGACAAGGTAATCGGCCTCGAGCTTGGCGCTGACGACTATATCGTAAAGCCTTTCGACGCAAAGGAAGTTATCGCGCGTATCAACGCCGTTACACGCCGCGTCGGCACAGGCAATGCTGAACCGGAAACAAGAGAAGTACATTACGATAAGCTCTCTGTCAATATGACAAGGTATGAGCTCAAGGTTGCCGGTAAGGTTATAGATACTCCCCCGAAGGAGCTCGAGCTCCTCTTCTACCTTGCTTCAAATCCGAATCGCGTTTATACCCGCGATCAGCTCCTTGATGAGGTCTGGGGATTTGAATATTACGGCGATTCGCGTACTATCGACGTTCATATCAAGCGTCTCCGCGAAAAGCTCGAGGGAATTTCTGATAAGTGGGCTCTCAAGACAGTATGGGGTGTGGGATATAAGTTCGAGGCTGAGGAAGAGGAATGATCCTCTCCTGATAGGAAACAGCCCTGCATTATGATATCAAAAGGGGGGACTTGCGTCCTCCTTTTGCTTACCGAGGTGGTCAAGGATGGATAACAAGAAGGGTACCTACAGGCGGCTTTTCAAGCTCACGATGATCATTCTTATCACGATACTCGTGTTCATCGGTGTTATAATTATCCCGATAAGCGCGGGTATGTACAGGAATGAGAAGCTGAAGGAGCTTCAGGATACCGGCGACCTTTTCATAAGCTGCCTTAAAGAGGAATACAAGACCGACGGGAGGATAAACGGCGAAAATGTCTATTCTCTCCATGCAGCTCTCCAGAAGGACAAGAAAATAGAGGTTTTCATATACGATACCGATGGAAAGTGTCTCGTATCGCCGAACGATTATGAGCTGGAGCTCTCCTCCGGCAAATTCAACCTCGAAAGGGAGATCAAGGAGGCTGAGCCTCTCAGCGAGAGTATGCTCAAAAAGCTCGAGAACGACAGCTATCTTGCCCTTGACAAGAACGGCTACGGCAAGAACGAGCCGCGCCTTACATACGCAAGGAGGATATTCCTCAAGACCGAGGGCAACGGAGTCCCGATAAGGATGTATGCTGTGTTCTACGGACTTACAACGAGCATAAACAGCTTCGTGCTCAAAGCGGTGATGTTCTATCTGCTGTTCGCACTGATCTCACTTGCCGCGGCATTCTTCATACTCCGCAGAAAGATGAGCAAGCTCGAAAAATTCGAGAGCGACTGCCTCAGGATAACAAGCAAGTTTGCAAAGGGCGATTTCTCCGAAAAACTTCCAACAGAAGTTGACGGCAATGTCAGCGAGATAACGCAGTATGTAAATGCTCTTGCGGCTGACGTAGAGAGCAGCGAGGATACCAGCAAGACCTTCATAGCAAACGTCTCGCATGAGCTGAGAACTCCTATAACAACAGTCGGCGGTTTCGTTGACGGTATGCTCGATGGAACTATCCCCAAGGAGAAGCGCAAGGAGTATCTCATCATCGTCTCAAAGGAGATGCGCCGTCTGAAAATACTTATCAGTTCGATGCTGAACATGACCAAGTTTGAATCCGGTGTCCTTACACCGAATTTCAAGGAGGCGAACGTTACAGATCTCGTTATACAGACCGTTCTCATGTTTGAGAAGCGTATCGAGGAGAAGAACCTCGATGTCTTTGGTCTCGACAGCGGAAGGCTCAATGTCGTTATCGACGTTGACCTCATGCAGCAGGTCATCTATAACCTCGTCGAAAACGCAGTGAAGTTTGTCAACAAGGACGGCGCACTGACATTCCGCTTCGACAAGACAGAGGAATGGTACGAGATAGGCATAAAGAACACCGGAGAGGGACTGAAGGAAGAAGAGATACCGCAGGTATTCGACAGGTTCTACAAGACCGATTCCTCACGCGGAAAGGATACGACAGGTCTGGGACTCGGACTTTCCATCTCACGTAAGATAGTTCATCTCCATAAGGGACACATCGTTGTGAAGAGCGTTTACGGCGAATACACCGAATTCATAATACAGCTCCCGTTAGAAAAAAAATAATGCCCCGAGGAGGCAGATAGATACAGATATGGACGATAAGGATATTTATTCCGGCGGAGGATATGTTCCGAAGCATGAAAAATTACCGGAAGAAAGCACAGAGGTGAATGATCTGCAGCCGGAGCAGGAGAGTATCCGCCCGGTCTACGATGCTTTCATGTATGAACCTATCGGTTTTGAGGAGCTTGAAAGGAACAATGCTCCGGAAGACGGCAAAAAAGGAAAGAAACGCGGAAAGAACAGCTCTGCTGCGGCGCTGCTTTTTACATTCCTTATAATAGCAAGCATCGGCATAGCAGGCTTCGGCATCGGCAGGGACATAGTCAACAGCAAGGATGCCATAAAGAAGCTCAGCGAGCAGGAGAGTGTTGTCCTCTACCGCAAGCCAAAGCCGAAGGGCGCCAATGACCCGGAGAATTTTGTCGATGAGGACGGCAGATATACCGTTGAGGGCGCTGCCGCAGCCGTTATCGACTCGATAGTGGAGATATACACATACAGCGATCCGGCTCACAATACCTTTATAGGCTCAGGCTCGGGCATAGTTCTAACAGAGGACGGTTACATCGTTACGAATGCCCATGTTCTTGAGTCAGACGGATATCACACTGTCAAGACAAACGACGGCGAGGTCTATGACGCAAAGATCATAGGAAGGGATATCAAGACCGATATTGCCGTGGTAAAGGTCAGTGATGTTGAGTTCAAGCCAGCTGAGCTCGGAGATTCCGACCAGACTATCGTCGGAGAGCAGGTCATAGCAATAGGCAACCCGGCAGGTCTTTCCTCGACAGTTACGGACGGTATAGTCTCCCACGTCGGAAGAAAGGTACGCGGAGACAGCAACAAGGGATTTGAAATGGAGTGCATACAGACCAACGCGCAGATAAGTCCCGGAAATTCCGGCGGCGCACTTGTGAATATGTACGGTCAGGTCATCGGTATAACCTCATCCAAGCTTGTCAGCAGTACCCTTGAGGGACTCGGCTTTGCTATAACGATAAATCAGGCTCTTCCCATAATCGAGGAGCTGATAAACAACGGATATGTTGCCGGACGTTTCCGCATAGGAGTTACCCTTGCGGGAACTGAGACCGCATCGCGCCGCGAGGCTGTTGAGAACAAGCTCGGATACGAGCTTCCGGAGGACTTTTCCGGTGTGTATGTTGCGGAGATATCCGAAGACAGCGATATCATCAATACCGAGCTGAAGCCCGGCGATTTCATCACAGAGATAAACGGCAAGGCTGTCAATTCCTACAACAGCCTCTATGAAGCCGTAAGCAGCCAGTATTCCGCAGGGGATAAGGTACCTGCGACCTGTGCCCACGTTGACAAGGACGGAGAGGTAAGCTATTACCACATCGAATTCAAGCTCATCGAGGACAGGTCCGGTAATTTCTGAGTGAACGGTAAGGACGCCTTCGGGCGTCCTTTTAAGTTATCCGTTCACTGCTCACTGCATAAGGTTTTTTGGACGTTTTGAATTTACACCGCATACTCCTCCGACAGCACCGGAAACGGTCAGCAGGAGGAGCTTTTTTATGCCCGAGGGCGAGCCTGTGAGGATAAGTCCGGCAGCAGAGAAGAAGGCATACATCAGCAGACCGCAGAGCGTCCCCTCGATGATACCTTTGCGCCGGCGGTACTTTCCTCCGAAATAAGCTCCGGCGAAGCTCCCGACCGCGCAGGCGGCTGAGCTGAGAACGGCTGATGAGCGCATATCATCGAGGAACATCAGGGTTATGAGAGCGAGCAGAGAAGTCATGGCGGCTGCCAATGCAGTACCGGCTGCGGCAGGTATGAGTATACCGGAAGGCCGCATCGTCCAGCTTTTTCTGTGTCGTCTGTGCAAAAGCTCACCTCCGTGAGTGTTTTGTCCTATTATATGATGAAAAAACCGGGATTAAGAACTAAGAGTATAGGGTGCGGCGCAATATAGTTGACAAAATGCGGGAGTTATGCTATAATGATTTTACACAAAAAATCAAGTTCCACGGAGGAATAAATTATGAACGATACAATAAATATGCTGGCAGAATTTCTCAAAAGTCAGAATATAGACTACCGCATACCGGAGGATAACGAGAACGTTATATGGTTCTCGCTGAAGCTCCCGAGTCACGAAGCAGCCGCTACTTTTTATGTGAATTTCAGCGAGGAGACCGAGGCACTCGTTATAATGGCAAGCCGTATGGTCAAGTTCAGCGTTGTTGGTCCTGACCTTCTTCTCCGCATCAATGAATTCAACGCAGATCCTTCTGTTTTTGGCTGCAAGATGTTTATTGACCAGACTGGCGAGATAACAGTCGGCTACAGCGCATTTGTCCGCACAGAGCCTAAGGCCCCCCAGACAGTTGACCTCATCGACATCGTGCTCAAAGCAGCAGACAGGTACTACGCAAGCATCGCTGCATTTACCCGCGAGGACTGAACCGGCCTTAGAAATGAGCTGTTTAGGATAACCGAAAACAGTTATTACCGATAGTATAAGAATTCTTTGTACAAATCGGAGAATTTTATTGACAATTCCTACAAACAAGTGCCTTTCCTCTTTTATTTTAGTAAAAACCGTGATAGAATTACAGTAGAGAAGTTTCCGGTAAAGCGGTGGTATTACCAATGCTTTCCGAAATGTATATTTTCTCTATGATTATCCGGAGAGGGGAGGCGCTTTGTATGAATACTGCCGGCAGCATTGCAAGAAGAATGATCTCTGCCGTTACAGCTGCTATCATGGCTGTTAGCTGTATGATGACGGCGCCGTTTATCACATCCGGAGAAGATGCACAGCATCCGTTTGCAGAGTATGCCGACCGCATCGGTGTCCTCGTCAATCAGGCGCGTGATGAAGCCGGTCTCGAGCCGCTCCGCGTCGTGACTTACCTCAATGACTGTGCTAATGTCCGTGCACGCGAGCTCATCGTCAAGTGGGATCATG